>Ga0210046_1000018_pt1 | contig 241914 bp, 192 predicted proteins | sample CryGeyCG2114_250_FD_185461 | JGI IMG/M metagenome (GOLD analysis project Ga0210046, IMG submission 185461) | Groundwater microbial communities from aquifer - Crystal Geyser CG18_big_fil_WC_8/21/14_2.50 (SPAdes) (version 2) | ecosystem: Environmental > Aquatic > Deep subsurface > Groundwater ...
GAACTTGCCCCGACTTACTCGGTCTTAGCGTTTGTACCCAAAAGGTTAAGTGAACAATAGTACAAACGCTTAGAGCGAGTTAGTCGAATATGCATTAATGCTTTTCTAATGCATATTTGGGGTTTAACGGCTAAATCCAGTTTCTAATACGGCTTAATATTTACTGATACCTTTTGGATGAATGTTAACAAAAATATGCATTAGTGCTTTTCTAATACATATTTTGGGTTAAATTCTAACATATTTGTTCTAACTCTTATTATGTTTACACTTTTGTGGAGATAAATTACAAGTATATTACACTTTTGTGGAGATAATTTTGCTGATTATTACATTTATTTGGAGATAAATTTGTATGTTTACTACACTTTTATGGAGATGTAGGTAAAATCAATGAAAAGAGAATTATTTAAACAGCTAGTTGCTTGGAAAAATAAACCAAATAGAAAACCACTTCTTTTGCAAGGTGCAAGACAAGTTGGTAAGACTTATTTAATAAATCAATTTGGCAAGGATGAGTACAAGCAATTTGTATCATTAAATTTTGAACGTGAACCACAGTTAAAAACATTGTTTGAAGGAAGTCTTTCTGCTGAGCAAATAATTGAGAATATTGAGCTTTTTATTGGCGCAAAAATAGATCCACAAAATGCACTAATATTTTTTGATGAAATTCAAGTTGTGCCAGAAGTTATTACATCATTAAAGTACTTTAACGAACAAAAGCCGGAATATAATATTATTGCAGCTGGCTCGTTACTTGGAGTAAGTGTTGGAAAAGATAGAAGCTTTCCAGTTGGGAAAGTAAATTTTATGACTTTATATCCAATGAGCTTTTCGGAGTATCTTATTGCATTTGAAGAAGAACTTCTGGTTAATAAACTAAATACAATAGATAAGATTGAACCATTACCAGAACTTTTGCATGATAAACTTATAAGTTACCTTAAAAAGTATCTGTTCCTTGGTGGAATGCCTGAAGTTATACAGAGCTATAAAGAAAATGGTGATATTGGATTAGTTAGAGAAATTCAAAACGAAATATTGGAATCATATAAACGAGATTTTTCCAAGTATACCGATAAATCGCAAGCAATTAAAACTTCAGAAGTTTGGAACTCAATACCAAATCAATTGGCAAAAGAGAACAAGAAGTTTAAGTATAACGATGTTAGTAAAAATGCCCGCTCTTCTTTGTATGAATCCACAATAGAATGGCTAAAAAATGCTGGATTAATATATATTGTCAATAATATTAGTGCTCCAAAGCTCCCACTTTCCGGTTATGCTGATAGAAGTAAGTTCAAAATTTATATGATGGATACGGGATTATTGGTTGCGATGCTAAATATTTCTTCTGAAATTGTCCTTAGCTCAGATTTATTCTCGGAATATAATGGTGCTTTTATTGAGAACTTTGTAGCGAGTGAACTTATAGTATATGGAGAAAAGGAATTATATTATTGGTCTTCCAGAAGTGATGCAGAAGTAGATTACATTTTACAAACGGATAGCAATATTATCCCGCTTGAGGTAAAAAGCGGTTCAAGTACAAACATCAAAAGTCTTAGAAGCTATGCGGGAAAATACAATCCGCAAATTGTTTTGAGAACATCACCACGCAATTTAATCCGATCAGAAGATTTTATAAATGTTCCACTTTATCTAATTCCTTTGATAAACAGAATTGCAAAAGGCGAAATAGACTGATTTTACACAAAGCTTTAACTCTTCAAATTATTTGAGTCAATTCTTCTGCACTTTTATACCAATAGCAGAAAGATTGATTCACAACCAAAATACCCAACACAAATATAATTTTTGCACAAAATTTCAAGGCATCCTTTTAACGGCTAAATCCAGTTTCTAAAACTTTCCAACTAATTCAAATTATCTGCAAATTAAATCATTCTTCTTAAGTATTTTTCGTTAAAACTATTACCAAATTTTTCAATTAATTGTGGCGAAAGTGTGGTCAAAGTTTGTTGCCATATTACAATAATAGCGTAAATTCCTATTCCAATTGTATGTGTCCCTAAAATAAGAAAATCTTTTTCCGTATAAACAACATTTGCATACCTGTTCAAATGTTATTATTTTTATCAAATGAAATTACAAAAAATAGCACCTGTTTGCGAAGTTGAAATTGTTGACGAAAAGAAAGTCCTTGAGGCAAAAGAGAAAATTGCCGACACGGAACAAGTTCTCGAGATGGCTGATATTTTCAAATTACTTGGTGAGCCAACTCGTTTGAAGATTGTTCTATCACTTATTAACAGCGAACTTTGCGTTTGCGATCTTGCAGCAGCTATGGAAGCAAATGTTTCAACTGTTTCTCATCAATTAAGATTGTTAAGAAATGCTAGATTAGTGAAATATCGAAAAGAAGGAAAAATGGTTTTTTATTCCATTGATGACAATCATATTGCCGATACTATAAAAAATATTAAAGAACATACTGAAGAGTAATGAAACATAATTTAATAAATAAATCAACACATATTCTTTTAATACTGACACTTATTAGCCATCTGTCATTCTTCCATAATTTGTTGGATAACTATGTTATTTGTTCTGGAAGCGACGGACATATCGCGATAGAAAATGTAAATGATTGTGATGAATGCAGCAATATTCAATTTAATGGGTACACAAAAACAGTTGAATTTAGTTCACAAGACTGCGAAGATACTGCCCTCGATCAAAACTGTTTTGAAGATGATGAATTTATCCCCAAAGACAGAATTGTTATTACCGCCAATATTGTAAAACTTGCAGCAATATTTGAAAACACCAACTACGAAAAAGAGTTTAATAATTCTTACTTTAACCACAATTTAGAAAATTCAATTCTAGAAAGCTACACTACTATATCCCTTCTAATTTGATACTATTTATCCAATAGTATTAATTACCAACTTATCTAAAAAATTATTAAAGTAAAAACAAAGGAGTTTTTATGCACAAATCAATGTGTATAATTTCAGTCGCTTTGTTTGGTCTATTTTCAGTTTCAGTTTCAGTATATGGACAAACAAGCGGTGAATTAACAATTGAAAAAGCAGTTTCGATGGCAGTACAAAATAATTCGGAACTTCACTCGTTGAGATATGAGATTGATGCCCTTGAAGCAGCAAAGCTGCAGAGCGGACTAATGCCAAATCCAGAGTTTGGAGTTGAAGCCGAAAATATTCTTGGCAGTAAAGATTTTAACGGTTTTGGCAATAGTGAAATAACTGCATTTATAAGCCAGGATATTTTACTTGCTGGTAAAATAAACAAGCGAGTTAAAGTTTCCGAATCGAACATCTCGCTTGCTGAATGGGATTATGAAACAAAAAGAATTGAAATTATTACGGATATAAGAAGAGCATTTCAAAATGCGTTAGCAGTGCAACTTATTGTTGAAAAAAATGAAGAACTTATAAGAATATCGGAAGAGTTTATGACAAATCTTCAAAGACGTGTTGATGCCGGTAAAATTTCTCCTGCTGAAATATCCCGCGCAAAGATTATTCTTAACTCATTGAAGATTGATCTGAACCGTTTGCAATCCGAATATGAAATTTACAAAGTGGAGTTGCTCTCACTGATTTATCAGCCCGATTTAACCATAGATTCACTCGCGGGTGAACTTAAATACCCGATTGATATTCCGAGTTACGACTCACTTTTAGAACAGTTAGAGAACAATCCAAAACTTAAAAGATATGAAAGCGAATATGCTAAACGAACGGCAGTTGCTAATTTTGAAGAATCGAAAGCCGTACCAGATTTAACTATAAGTGCAGGATTTAGAAGATTAAATAATGTTAATGCAAATACATTTTTAATTGGAGCATCAATAGCGCTGCCTATTTTCGATGGAAATCAAGGTGCTATTCAAGAAGCAAAAATCCGTATAGGTCAAAAAAAGAGAGAATACGAATCCGTTAAAAATAGATTAACTCTGCAATTAAATGTTCTGTACAAAAGAATGATGGCAGTAACATCAACCGCAGACCAGCTTAAGAATGAATCGATACCGCAGGCGAAAGAAGCATTTAAAATTATTAAAGAGGGTAATCTCGTTGGAAGATTTGCCATACTAGATGTGCTCGACACCGAACGTACTTTGTTCGAGCTGCAGAATCAATACTTAAATATTATCGGTGAAATCTATTCTGTTCAAACGGAAATAGAAGGATTAATTGCAAAGGAAATAAAATAAAGGATAAATAACTATGGAAAAGAAAAATAAATTAATTTATTTAATTATTGGCATTGTCATCGGTGCCGTTGTTGCTTTTGCGATTTTAACATTACTGAAAAGTAGTGAAGATACAGAAATACATTCTTCTGCAGAAGCCGGACATGGTGAAGAAAACAACGAAGGCGATGAACACGAAGAGGAATCCGTAAAACTGACTAATGCCGAAATTAATGAACTAGGCATTAAACTTGAAAAAGTTAGTTCGAAAAAATTACAAATGCATACCGATTTAACCGGCGAAATTGTAACCGATCCGGATAAACTTGCTCATATTGTTCCAAGGTTTGCCGGAGTTGTTAAAACGGTTTCTGTAAAAATTGGCGACAAAGTTAAAAAGGATGAAGTGATTGCAGTTATTGAAAGTAATGAAAGTTTAGTTAATTACAAAGTAAAGTCTTCTATTGACGGAGTTGTGCTCGAACTTCATATGACTCCTGGTGAATTAATCGGAGATGATAAACATATTGTTACAGTAGCCAATTTACGTTCGGTATGGGCAGAGCTGAATGTACATCAAAAAGATATTGATAAAATTAAATTGGGTCAGAGTGCTCAAATCTATTTTAATGATATTGAAAATGCTGTAAGTGGAAAAATATTTTATTTAAGTCCTACCGTTGATGTACATACCCGAACGGCAACAGCAAGAGTCCGTTTGAATAATTCCTCTGGTTACTGGAAACCAGGTATGTTTATAATATCAAAAGTACTAACGGATTTTGTTGAAGTTGAGAAAGCAGTAACACTCAACGCAATTCAAAATTTTGAAGGACAGAAAGTTGTATTCGTTAAAGACGGCGAAGACTTAAAGCCGCAGCCTGTAACAATTGGCAAAACAAATACAAAATACGCCGAAGTGTTAACAGGCTTGAATACCGGACAAACTTACATTGCCGAAGGTGCTTTTGTAATTAAATCGGAATTGTTGAAAGAATCGTTTGGTGGCGGTCACGGTCATTAATTATAGGAGGACTTAAATGAATAAAATAATAGATTTTGCACTTAAAAATAGACTGCTAATCACTGTTTTAGCAATAGTTGTTTTTGTAGGCGGTTATTTCAGTTATAATAAATTACCAATAGATGCATTCCCTGATGTATCACCTTCGCTTGTTCAGGTATTTACCGTTACCGAAGGATTGGCGCCTGAAGAAGTTGAAAAGTATGTAACATTTCCTATTGAATCAGCATTGAACGGTTTGCCAAACCTTGAAAATATCCGATCGGTATCAAACTTTGGTTTATCGGTTGTTAATATTTACTTTGAGGATGGGACAGATATTTATTTTGCTCGGCAAATTGTTAACGAGAGATTGCAGGAAGCGCGTGAGCAAATACCTGAAGGATTTGGTGATCCGCAAATGGGACCTATTTCAACAGGCATGGGGCTGATTCTTTTTTATTATCTCGAAGATACAACAGGCACATATTCACTTACCGAACTTAGAACTATTCAAGACTGGATAATTAAGTATCAGCTTCAAACCGTTCCCGGAGTTACCGAAGTACTTGGTATTGGTGGATGGGAAAAACAATTTCACGTAGTTGTTGATCCGAATTCATTACTGCGATATGATATTGCCGTGAATGATTTGGTTGATATAATTAAGAAAAACAACATGAACGTTGGCGCATCATATATTGAACGGGATGCTGAAGAATTTTTGGTTCGTTCAGTTGGATTGGCAACAAAAATTGAAGATTTGGAGAACATTGTAATTAAATCCGAAGACGGCACACCAATTTATTTGAATCAAGTTTCGGAGATAAAAATAGGTGGTGCAATAAGAAGGGGACTCCAAACTAGAAATGGAATTGGAGAAGTTGTATCTGGTCAAGTGGTAAAACTATTCGGAACAAACTCTTCAACTGTAATAAGCGATGTTGAAAAGAAGATGGCAGAGATAAACAAAACTCTTCCCGAAGGAATTAAGATTGTTCCATATTACGAACAGAAATCACTTGTTGAAGCAGCCGTAAGTACTGTCACCAATGCGTTACTGCAAGGAATAGCCCTCGTAGTAATTGTGTTAATTTTGCTTATGGGATCTATGCGACCAAGTGTTGTAGTTGCTTTATCAATTCCGTTCTCTGTTTTGTTCGCTTTTATCGGGATGGAGTATTTTGGTATATCAATCAACTTAATGTCTTTTGGCGGACTCGCCATTGCAATTGGAATGATGGTTGACGGAAGTATTGTGCTTGTTGAAAATGTTGATAGGCTAAAACGGAAATCATCGCTGGATGAAAATTTTATTCATATTGTTGCCAAAGCGAGTAAAGAAGTTTTGCGCCCCATTATCTTTTCTATAGTAATAATTATTACTGTTTTTATTCCTTTGTTTACATTGCAGGGAGTTGAAGGTAAAACGTTCAGACCACTCGCTTACACAATTGCTTTGGCTATGTTCGGCTCGTTAATCTTTGCAATGTTTTTAGCCCCAGTATATTCTTCATTCATGTTAAAACATAAGAAGAAAAAACTTAACGGAATTGAACATAAAGAGAATTTAATTATCCAGATTCTATTAAAAATATATAATCCAGTTGTTAAGTTTTTCGTTAAAACCCGGATTGCCGCGGTAGTACTGGGAGTAATAATTATTATTGTGGGAATATTTCTTTATCCCCGGCTTGGATCGGAATTTACACCAACTTTACAGGAGGGAACAATAGTCGTCAAGATTTCTATGGCGCCATCTATATCCCTTGAGGAAAGTAAGAAAACTACTCTTCTTCTTGAAAAGAAAGTGAATGAAGTAAAGGAAGTAAATGGAACAGTAACAAGGATAGGCAGGGGCGAAGTAGGAGCACATACCGATCCGATCAATAGTGCGGAAATAACTGTCCTCTTAAAACCTAAATCCGAATGGAGAGAGGGGTTTGCTCAAACGGATATTGAAGAAGCAATTCGAGAAAAAATAAGTTCATTCCCCGGAATACTTGTCAACTTTACTCAGCCTATTCAAATGTCGATTGATGAATTACTCGAAGGTGTTAAAGCCGAACTTGCCGTTAAACTATTCGGTGACGATTTGAATTTACTTAAATCGAACGCCGAAAAGATTGCTGCTACTATTCGGGATGTAGAAGGCGCCGCTGATATTCAAGTGGATCAAGTTAGCGGAAAACCACAGTTAAAAATAACTGTCGACCGCCACGCAATAGCACGCTACGGATTAAATCTTGCAGATGTTCAGCAAGTTATTAAAACAGCAATCGGCGGTGAAACTTCTGGACAGATTTTTGAAGGTATAAGACGGTTTGATATTTTTGTCCGCTTAGCGCCGGAATACAGAAATAACAAAGCAGTAATTAATGAACTGCTGATAAGCACACCTACTGGAATGCAAGTTCCGTTAAGCCAGGTTGCCGACATTGAAGAAATTGAGGGACCGCGACAAATTACACGAGAACAGAATCAACGCTTTATTATCGTACAATGTAATGTTGTTGGCAGAGATATCGGGGGTTTTGTTGAGGAAGCTCAAAAGGAAATTGGCGAAAAGGTAAACTTACCTGTTGGTTATTACACAACTTGGGGTGGACAATATAAACTTCAGCAGGAAGCAAACAAACGATTCGCACTTGTTATCCCTATTACACTATTGATTGTATTCTTCTTGCTCTATTCCAGTTTTAACTCGATGAAAAATACTTTACTAATTTTTATAAATATCCCACTTGCTCTTGTCGGCGGAGTTATTGCACTTTGGTTAACTAACCAAAACCTTTCAGTGCCGTCATCAGTCGGTTTTATCGCGCTCTTTGGTATTGCTCTGCAGAACGGGATGCTACTTGTTACATATCTTAATCAATTGCTGCGCGAAGGAATGACTATTGATGAAGCATCAATTGAAGGTGCAAAGCTGAGACTTAGACCGGTTCTGATGACTGCACTAACAACAATGCTTGGTTTGATGCCATTGCTTCTTGGCACCGGCACAGGAAGTGAAGTTCAAAGACCCCTTGCTACCGTAGTAATAGGTGGATTGTTTACTTCAACTATACTTACTCTGATTGTTTTACCAGCATTGTACAAATGGTTCCCAGTTAAAGTACAGGCAGGAGAGATGTAAATTAAACAAATGAAGCTGTTTCAAAACCGTCATTCCGAGCTTGACCCGGAATCTAATCTTTCGATTTTGTTGGGAAATGAGATTCTGAATCAAGTTCAGAATGACATTTTGTACTTTTGAGACAGCCCCCTTTATATGAGGAGAAAAACGAAAGAGATAAAAGCAATCTATTGTTTTGTAAATTTTATTTATTACTTCACCGGATAGGAGTGTAATAAATGTTTTAATGCATTTACCACTAAGTTTTTGGACGAAAAATATGGTTGAACTCATTTAGTAACAATAAATTTCCAATAGTTTTGTATCTTCAACTTTAAAAAATAGAGACTTTGCATGCAAAAATTCAGTGATAATAATATTGTTTTAATAGAAGATATTCACAGATACGAACTACTTGATGACCCAAATTTTGAATTTACATCGTGTACCAACTTTATAAAATTGTTTTTTGAACCGTTTGATAAAATTGGGATTGCCAATAACCTAACAAGTTCACATGATAAATATATTGACATGACACCACAAGAATTAGTTGAAGAGTGGGACAAATCTGGGGATGAAGGCACAGCAATACATAATGAAATTCAGCAATTTATTAATAATGGAACAGAACCAATAAAAGAAAAAAGTATACTTGCTGTGAAATGGATAAAAGAGAACATGACTGATAGAAATATTCTATTTTCAGAAGTTATGGTTTACTCAAAGGAATTAGAACTTGCTGGCTCAATTGATTTATTAGTTTATAATAGTGTGACTGATTCATATAAAATATTTGATTGGAAAACTAGCAAAAGAATTGACATTAATTCTTTTAGAAACAGAATGGGAAATCATAATGCCAGTTCTCGACTCATGGATTGTAATTATATCCATTATTCACTACAACTTTCATTATACCAATATATTTTGGAAAAACATTATGGTATTAAAATAGATGATGCTGAAATCGTTCATATTGGCGAGTCAAGAATAACAACTTACAGATATCAATATTTCAAAAATGAAATAGAGAATATGCTTAAAACCGATAGAGAAATGTTAAAAAAGAAAGCTGAAGATAGTTTAACAAAAGATTATATTTAGTTAAAAATCCAATTCAGAGGCATATTTGGAAAAACTTACCACCAAATTTATTCACAAGAATTGGGATTGATATTACCCGGGCATTCAAATAACCCTAATTTTAGTCTTTCTTTCATTCAAGTATTGTCTAAATAGACAACGCATCTCTTTATAATTAGTTTTTTAAAATTTTATGCTATATGTTACTCTCACAAATATTAATATTTAAAAAATTAATGCAAGTTGACTTAAGTATTTTTAAAAACAGAAAGAGAGAATATGCCAAAAATAACAATATTTTTAACCTTACTCATTTCTATTAATTTATTAGCCCAAGATATTTCGGTTGAAAATAGTAATCCAAGAATAAATAATCGTTTTGGAATAAATGCCAACTTGGGAGGACCAAGTTTGATATTATCTTTTTCTCTTGATTATTTTTTTACTCCAAATGTAAATGTAGAAGCTGGAGCTGGAATATTTGGATATTATGGGGGTGTAAAATATCACATAAATGGAAATAAACCAGAAACAAACTGGACACCATATGTTGGTCTATATTTAATGCATATTCCAGAATTCACTTTTATTAATACTACAACTAAAAAAAGAAATGGCTTATATATTCCATTAGGTCTTCAATATTTAAGCAATAATGGTTTTACATTTGGAACGGAAATAGCTGGTTTAGTTTTAAGTGATGCAAAAACTCCAGTTTGGGGTACAATTAAAATTGGATATCATTTTAGTAGTAAGTAATTATTGTTAAATCTTATTGTTGAGTCTTATAAAAAATAAATTTACTCTTTTCCTCAAAGTTTGCAAAAACTAAATAACTAGCTATACAAAAGCACTTCCAAAAGGAGTTCTTTTAATAAAATTACCATTTCCAGCAATTCCTTTAAACTCATTATTTTGGACTATAACTTTACCTCTTAATAAGACAGTATCTGCATTACCTTTAACTTTTATACCTTCATACATGGAATAATCAACATTCATGTGATGTGTTTTGGCGGAGATAATATGTTCCACTTCGGGATCCCAAATAACAATATCGGCATCAGAACCAATAGAAATATTTCCTTTTTGTGGATACATGCCAAATATTTTTGCTGGATTTGTCGAATTTATTTCAACCCATCTATTTAATGAAATTCTGTTTTCAAGAACTCCCCCATGAAAAGTTAATTGTAACCTATTTTCAATACTTGGTCCTCCATTTGGAATTTTAGTAAAATCATTAATTCCTAAATCTTTTTGCCCCTTAAAGTTAAATGGACAATGGTCGGTAGCTACCACTTGAAGAATATTTTGCTCTAATCCTAACCAAAGTTTTTCCTGATTCCATTTTTCGCGAAGTGGAGGTGAAAATACTAATTTTGCACCTTCAAAGTCTGGAGTATCCATTTCATCAATTGAGTGGAATAAATATTGTGGACATGTTTCCGCAAACGCTGGGAGTCCTTTAGCGCGTGCAGCTGCAACTTCTTCCAGAGCATCATTACATGTTAAATGAACAATATAAACTGGTGCGCCTGCCATATGAGCTAGTGCAATTGCTCTATGTGTTGCTTCAGCTTCGGCATAGGTTGGACGACTGAGTGCGTGGTAAACAGGACTTAAATTACCAGCAGCAACTGTTTCTTTTACAATTTCATCAATCACCATCCCATTTTCTGCATGCATGCAAATTAAAGCTCCTATTTTTACAGATTTCTTCATTGCTTTAAATATTGTAGCATCATCAACCATTAAAACACCTGGATATGCAAGGAATAATTTGAAACTGGTTACTCCTTCATTTACCATTTCTGTCATTTCATTTATTCTTTCCTCTGTTAATTCGGTAATTGTCATATGAAAACCATAATCGATAGTAGCTTTTCCTTTAGCTTTTTCTTTCCAAATGGCAAGACCTTCTCTAAAACTTTTACCTTTTGGTTGCGCTGCAAAATCAATTATTGATGTTGTTCCGCCAAAAGCCGCTGCACGAGTTCCAGTATAGAAATCATCAGTAGATGTAACTGTACCAGAAGTCATATCTAAATGTGTGTGAACATCAATTCCACCTGGAATTACATATTTATTTTTTGCATCAATCACAGTATCAGCTTGCATATTTAAATTTTCACTAATAAGTGTAATTTTTTCATTTTCAATAAAAATATCACAAATGTAGTTTTGTTCGGAAGTAATTATTCGTCCGTTTTTTATTAATGTTGACATATTAACCTAAGTCTTATTAAACATAAAATTTTTACATTTTATATTGCAGCTAAACAAAATTAAACCATCTTGCTAGTAGCAAAGCAAATTAAAACATAATAGAAAATTATGTAAATATTCTGTAAATGTAATATTTATTTAAAGGAAGCTAGGTATTGAGTATTCAATAATATTCTACAATGCGGTAAATAACTTTAATCATGCTAAATTATCGTAAAAAGTAATTTTGGAGTTAACAGAGAAGTCAAATAATAATGCAACTTTAATTTTAAAAATATTAGACATATTGCGAATGATATTATTTTGTAAGTTTTATATTAAAAAAATGAAAGAACTTACTAATTTCACTAAGTGGAAAAGAAATTTGTTACAATTGTGTAACAATTCGCGAAAATTATTAGTGATATTTAACAAGTGTAAACTTGCCCAATTTTATTTTATCTAGTTTACGAGCTAAAGGATTAAAATATTTCGTTTTTTAATACTGCTTAGTGTCGTCCTGTTTGCACAAATAAAGCTTTGAGCAATTCACAGAATGTTCCACAACTTTTTCTTTAAACTTATTTCTTTAATTGCATTCGCAGATATGTGAACGAGATTTCACCGTTTGAGTTATTTTCACTAATTGCTTCAATAATTTATTTTATTTCTTTATCTATTTCTTACAAGTTAAAAATCTTTGTTTGTGCAATTTATCAAAGATAGTTTTCCATCTTTGAAATTATGAAAAGCCTCATTCGCGTTTTCGCAAGAGCACTTGTAAACAAAAATACTGGAAGAAGTAAGAAGCCTGAGAGAGTTTACACCAATTTGTTTGACTAATACAATGTCAATGTTATTTTCAATCATTAGTTTTGTAGTTTCAATTCCACCACTATCCAATTCAAATGCAAACGGGTTTCGTAAAAAAAAATCTAAATTATTTGTTGAATTGTGTACCAAAAAAAAATGGCTTCTTCCAAAGATTTCCGAAATAGGAGAGAAGTTTTCAGGTTTTTCAACTGGTACCGCTATTCTTTCCATAATATTATATGCCTCATTCGAATTATTTTTTGCTTTCATTTGAAACTGTGTTAAACTTATCATCTTCTGAATCTTCTTCCACGACCACTGCCTCCACCGCCAAAACGGTTTCCTAATCCGGCTCCTCCGCGTGGTTCTCCACCACGCCCAATTCCGAATATAATATTCTTATTTTCGGTAGATTGCTCAGTTATTTTTTCCGATTGTGCTGTCTGAGTATTATTGCAGCGACCTCTTTTTCTTCCAGTCAATTCACCTTGTCCTTGTGGACCAGTTCTATCAAAGTTTGGCATTAGTGCCTCCTTATATTTTTTTTATAAAATAAGTGCTACCAGAGTATTCAATTTCTTGAAGTACTCTCATATTTTTTAAATCATCAATCAATTTCCAACCTGAATTTGCTTTCAACAAAAATTCTTCAACTGCATCTTTGCGCATGGGATGAACAGAAAGTATGCTCAATAATTCTTTTTCAGCATCGGAGGAGTAGCTGAAATCAACTCCTTCGTTATAAACTATAAGTTCTACATTGTTTAACAAACTGCTATAAATTTGATAAGCCATATTCAAGAGATACTCAGATGGCACTTTTACTGATTTTTCAGCAGGGGGTCGAGTTGGTGTCAAGATATAAGATTTACTAGGGTTTATCTCCCTTATTAATTGAGCCGTTTTGCTAAGCGATTCTAAGTTATCATTTACACTATTTACTAGCATGGTTTCAGTTACTAGCGTTCCTTTAAAAGAAGAAGCAAATTCCTTTATTCCGGTTATTATTTTGTCGAATTCTAGTGAACCATGCGGTCTGTCAATTTTCCGCCAAATATTTTCGTATGTGGACTCAATTTTTACAGAAACCCAATCCGCTTGCATCAAATCGTTCTGAACTTCTTTTTTCCAAATTAAAGATGCATTTGTAATTACGGCTATTTTAATTCCAAATGATTTTAATTTATCAATTGTTTTACCAAGATTAATATCGAGTGTCGGTTCACCATCTGGAACAAAAGTTAGATAATCAATTTTTTCATTAACTTTTTGTAATTGCTTAATCTTCTTTTTTACTTCGTTAAAAATATCATCCGAAGAGAAAAATTCTTGTCTTGTAATTGACATAGAATCAGTAGCTCCAATTTGGCAATAAATACAAGAATAGCTACAAACCTTTGGTGGAATATTATTTATTCCAAGAGATCTTCCTAACCTGCGCGATGGTATGGGACCGAATATTATCATCATTAAGCCTTATTATTGTTTTATACTTTTTCCGCGCCCGAATAAACTTCTTCCACTTTAAGAGCAACAGCTGCATGTCCGGGTAATCTAGCCGGGTTCCATTTCTTCATATCATCATAAATACTACCAGTTTTATGATATTCAATACTTCCTTTGATTTGAAAAGACTTTTTCTCGTCTGTTAAAAAAAGAATTGAACCTTTGCTACCATTGAAGATATTGTTTCGTGTTTTTTGAAATCGATTATCGGCGATAACAATTGTTTCCGGATTATACAATGTAACACATGTAGCATAAATTGCATTTGGAATTCCTTTTGTATCTACTGTTGTAAAGACAATAGGTCCTTCCCGCTTTTCCCATGCTTGCATTACTAATTCAGGTAACACTGCCATATTATTCCTCCTTCAATATTTTCTAATCATAATTTAATCTAATGTCTTCAGTTTTTAGAGTTGGTGCAATTAACTTATCCCAGTTGGGATAATTCCACGTCTCCAATTCCTTATGCGTTAGATAGTATTTCTCCGGAATTGGATGAGTGCCCACAACAACGTTCAAACTGTATTTTTTCTCTATAAATTTTTTGAAGTGGTCAATATAAGGACAAGGAGGGTATCCAACTACCATTCCAGTTGCAAAATGAATTACATCGGCACCGTTCTTTTTTAACTCCTCTGGTGCATATTCAATATTTCCTCCTGGGCATCCACCGCACGATGTATAACCCACTAGCTCTATATCTTTGTCCATATAAATATCAAAAGCTCCAGCTCTCTCTTTGATTGCTCTGAAACATTTTCCACCAGCACAGCTCTTGTATCTATCACAAATGATTATTCCTATTTTCACTTTTTCATTCATAAGATTTCTACTTTTCTATTATTTGTAATGTGTATTGTGATTTTTCTTCAATTAAACTTACTATTGATTTAAATACATTTGTTACTTCGCAGTTTGGTTTTTCTAAAATAATTGACTTACCATTATCTGCAAAAATGCGGGCATCAATATCAAGAGGAATAGACCCCAGAAATGGAATATTGTATTTCGCTGCCAAAGATTTTCCACCACCTGAACCAAAGAGTTCAAAAACTGCACTGCAATGAGGACAAACAAATCCCGCCATATTTTCAACAACACCTATAAAAGGTATCTCAAGTTTTTTTGCCATATTAATAGCTCGTTCAGCATCAATTACAGAAACTTCCTGAGGTGTTGTCACTACAATTGCGAAATTAGGTTTCATTTGCTGAGCTATAGTTAAAATCTTGTCACCAGTGCCTGGAGGAAGATCGGCAATTAAGTAATCAAGTTCGCCCCATTCAACATCGGCTAGAAATTGATTAATTATCTTTGAGCGCATAGGTCCACGCCAAATAACTGGCTGTCCAGATGGAATTAATGAATCTATGGAAATCATTTTTACTCCATATTTTTCAAACGGAATCATTTTCGAATCCAGCATAATCAATTCGCTATTAATCCCAAGCATTTTAGCAACATTAGGACCTGTAATATCTGCGTCAAGAATTCCAGTTGAGAAGCCTTCTAATTGTAATCCATAAGCTAGGTTTACGCTCAATGTTGTTTTACCAACACCGCCTTTACCACTAAATACGGCTATACGGTGATTAATCTTTGAAACATTCTCTTTAATTCTTTTTTCTTCTTCTTCATAAGCTATATCTTGTTCGTGCTCAGTCATATTCTGTATTTCCAATTTTTGTTGAGAAAGAGCCAAGACCGTCTAGATATTGTCTTATTCCTTTTCTTGAATAAAGATTTGATCCAACAAGCCAGAGGAGTAAAGAAAAATATTTATTAATATTAATTGATTTCATTTTATCCATCTAACAATTCCCTCAAAAATATTTATGAAGCCACACTTAAGTTGGGTTCAATATTCTCTACATAAAAATTTCTTTCACTATATGTTATTTCTTTTATAGTCTGATTATCAATTAAATTTTCAAGTAAGTCTAATTTGGTGTTCTCTTTAACAAAGTGTTTTACTGAATCAACCCTAACAGGGTGAAGTGAAAGCAATCCCATTAATTCATTTTCAAAATCACCGGTTGCAAAGAACTCTTCTGTTTCGGGGCAACACAATAAAACCGCGTTTTTTAATTTTTCTTTTAACATTCCGGATAATTGTTCCAATACACTAGCTTCAGGACTTACGGCGAAGCTTTTTGTTGGAGGAAACGAAGGTGTGAGAAAATATGATGTTTTACATTTGAGATTATTCAAAAAGTTCGAAAGCTCATGTATTTCCTCTGTACTATCGTTGATATCCTTTACAAGTGTAGTTTCAGTACTAAGTGTACCTCTAAATCTTTTTGAAAACTGTTCTATTCCATTTAATATATGCTTAAATCTTAATCTTGGATGTGGGCGGTTTAGTTTCGACCAAGTATTTTCAGAAACAGTATCAACTTTAAGAGATACATAGTCTGCAAACATTAAATTTTCTTGTATGTTTTCATTCCAGATTAAAGAAGAATTTGTATAAACGGCAATTTTATAACCAAATTCTCGCAATAGTGAGATTTCTTTTGATAGATTAGGATCAAGCGCTGGGTCTCCACTGCCGGCAAAAAGAATATATTCCACTTTTTGTCCATTTCTTTTTATTTCTTCTAATTTATTTTTAACAGAAATATAAAGTTCATAAGGCGACAAACAGCTATTACTGAATGTAGAGCAGCAAGAGGTTTTTCCACTTGGACAATAAACACAATTATATGAACATGTTTTTGATTGTGCATTATTAATTCCTAATACTAAACCTAATCTTCTCGTTTTTACAGGTCCATATACTACTTTGCATTTTAGTGATTTATCAGAAAGAATACTCTCTTCCAATTTTGCGGAGATTTTTTTTGCAATATTTTTGAACCGAGTAATTATTTGACTATTCATATTATACCTCGTTTTAAGATTTATACTATTAATGCTAATTGTATGCCACAAAAAACAAGCTTTTTAGTCGTTTTTTTTAATCATTTTTTAAATATTATTGTAATAGTGCAATGTTTATGCATAAAGGTTGCATTATCGCAATCAAATGGCTATATTTTATTTACAAATTTTGAGAAAACAATGACAGATGTTCAAAATATAATTGATAGGAATAAGGAAACTTTAATAATTCCTGATGGGATTGTTGTAATTAGCAAAGATGAAAAAATCATTGTATTTAATGCAGCAGCTTCAAGAATTACAGGTTATTCTGAAGAAGAGGTAATAGGAAGTAAATTTGATTTTATTTTTGCGAAAAAAAATAGTGAACGAAAATATATTATTGAATCATTAAAAGATAATATTGTTTTTTCGAATCTTTCCATTAACATAACCGATAATAAGGGCAATATAATTAATGTGCTTGCATCAGTTACTCCTATTAAAAGGGATGAAACGGTTCTAAGTGTAGTTTTTGTATTTAGAGATACAAAAGAAATGCTTTTTTTAGCTGAAGAAATTCAACAAAAGACTTCTGAACTTATCGATCAAAAAAATAAACTTGATGCAATATTTAATAGTAATATAGAAGGTACATTTACAATTGATAACGATTGGAATATCACTTCATTTAATACCTCTGCAGAAAAAATAACAGGGTTTAAAAAGTTGGAAGCTATTGGTAAAAAATGTTGGAATATTTTCAACTCTTCTCTTTGTCGCAATGGATGCCACATGGAACAAACAATTAAAAATGGTAAACCAATGTTGGGAAATGAATTAGAGATAATTCAAAAGGGTGGTAAAAATATTCCTATTCGTGTAAATTCTGTAGTTTTAATTAACAATAAAAATGAGAATATTGGTGCTGTTGAAACTTTTATTGACATTTCAGAAATAAGAAACTTATCTGCACATCTTAATGAATATTATACATATGAGAATATTGTTGGCAGAAATAAAGAGATTAAACAAATTATTTCTGTTCTGGAAAGTGTGTCACAAACTGATAGCTCTGTTTTAGTAACTGGTGAAAGTGGGACTGGAAAAGAATTAGCAGCACGCGCAATTCATCTTAAAAGTTCAAGGAAAACAGGTCCTTTTGTAGCAGTTAATTGTAGTGCGTTTGCGGAATCACTATTAGAAAGCGAACTTTTTGGACATGAAAAAGGAGCTTTTACTGGTGCAATAAAAACTAAAATTGGAAGGTTTGAACTTGCACAAGGAGGCACTTTATTCTTGGATGAAATTGGTGATCTTTCAACAGCAGTGCAGACAAAGCTTCTGAGGGTTTTAGAAACTCACGAATTTGAGAGGGTTGGTGGAAACAAATCTATTAAAATGGATACCAGAATAATTGCAGCTACAAACAAAAATCTTTCTGAAGAAATTTCCGCAAAAAGATTTAGAGAAGATCTGTTTTACAGAATTAATGTAATTAATATTCATCTTCCACCATTAAGAGAAAGAATGGATGATATCCCTTTATTGGTTAATCATTTTATTAAAAGTTTCAACAAGAAATTCAACAAAAGCATAAGGCAATTCTCATCATCTGCTTTTGATCTTATACTGGATTATAACTGGCCAGGTAATATTAGGGAATTGGAAAATGCTATTGAGCATTGTTTCGTTTTATGCAATGGAGAAGTAATCCAAGTTGAGTGTTTGCCAAAAAGAATAAGAGAATTTAATGAGCAAGCTAGTGTGTTAGATAATTCAAGCAGACAAAAAGGCTTTAAGGAAACTGAAAAAGAATTAATAATTTCAGTTTTGGAAAAGAATAATCACAATAGACCGAAAGCGGCAAAGGAATTAAATATTGATCCTTCAACTCTGTGGAGAAAAATGAAGAAGCATAATATTAATATTTCAAAATCAATAAAGTAAATGTTGTTGGTTAAAATTGGAATTATGCATTTAAAATAAAGCAAACTACAACAACTTGTTGTTTCATTAAAAAAACATTTTAAGCATGGGAGTTCTAACATTTATCATCAATGCCTGATTCAGTTGAATTAGTTTTTGGACTAACAAAATTAAATAAGGTTTTTAATAACATTGAAAATGCAAAAAAAACTTTTTAATTTGATTTTATTACTTTGTAATAATAATTGAGTTGATTCTAACAGTGAATCAAAATATTCACCAATTGAATAGAACTTTTGCCTTAAATAAAAACCTCTACCGTAAACTTTAATATTTCGAATTGGTTATCTCTAGAGTTAGGAGTTGATTTTTTCATTATTGCATTACAAAATAAATTGTTAAATTTAAGAACCGAATCAATAAACTGAAGTCTGTTTAACGTAGAGCAAAAACATGTTTGAAAAAGAAATTGAATTTATATACAAATACAACTTAAATAAAATTAAGCATTTGGGTTCGTTTATCACTTATGAGCAATTACTTACAACTAACATACATCCAGCGTTACTTCAATATTTATCTGCAGAAATTGACTTTTTGATTTATGAGGATAGGCAAAAACTTCTAAAAGATTCACTTTTTGACTATTCGGGTGACAATATAACTGAATATTTTTCATCCATTGGAGAAGAAATTAAAAAGACAAAGAAATTCTCATTTGACTATTTAAGCAAATTACTGTTACACGCTACATCTTTTAATACAAATTTTCTTATTCGACCTAAATGGTCACTAATGCAGTTTGTGTTTGAAAACGAAAATGAATCAACAAAGCAAATAGTTGAAGTAAAACAAATATTGAATTATGTCTATTACTATCCTTTTTTAAAACGATTGTTAATAAATTTTTTTAATAAAAAAAGAATGGTCACACTTTCTTCTGATGAGTTGGAAGAATTGTTAAATAAAATTGACAAAATAAATTATGAAAGCAATTTTGACAAAGTCTTAGATACAGCTTTTAATAGTATGGCAGAGTTTATTTATGCTGGCGAGTTGAAGAATCAAAAAATTTCAAAGCAATTTGTTGAATTATTTTTAGTGGATAAAAGTTTAGATAAATTAAAACTTTTAATTGATGAAAAGTTCGGATTTGGAAATAAAAACAAGTTTGATATTGTTAAATTCAAAAACATATTGTTAGATGCTGAGGAAAGCGAAATTATTGAAGATGATATTTTACAAGTAGAACAAATAGAACAATCCGATATTAATCTTGAAAATAAATCAATTCAAGAAATTGATGATGGTTATGAAAAAGAGGAAATTGAAACTGACGAATTACCAACAGAAGAGCATAATAATGAGGGACAAAATGAATCCTTAGCCGATGAGCCAAAATCATTTTTGCAATCTCATATTGAAAATATTGAAGAAGAAGTTGATGATTTTGGTGAGATTAAAGATAAAGAACTTGAACCTCCAGAGTTAGATGAAGATAGGAGAATAGACGAGAAAAATATTGACGAAATATATGAATTAGCAACAGAGGAAGAAGAATTAAATTCGTATGTTGAAGAAGATGAACTACCTTTGGCTCGTATTGAAATTGACGAAAGTTCAGACCCTTTAGAGACAAAAATAAATAATGTTATTATGGATTCTGAAGAGGATGAGCAAGACGCAAATGAGCAATCTGTTGTTGAAGAACAAGAAAAAGGTTTTATTAAACTTGGCTCATCAATAACTTTTAGTGCAAATGATCTTGTTGCAAAGTTGGATGATGAATCAAATGATATTGATAATAATGAGGATAATGAAGGCTGGGCATCAGAATCTTCAAAAAAATCTGAAAGCAATTTTGAATCTAATTTGGAAACAGAAGAAGAAAATGATCTTTTTGATTTTATTCCGGAGAACCCAGATTCTAAAATTATGGAAGAAATAGATTCGTTACTTGATGAAGATGACAAAAACGTAATGGATTTTGATAACAAAGCTACAGAAATTGAGGAAGAAACAGAACCACTATTATTTAGTAAAGAAGAATTAGAGGGAAATACAAATAATAGATTCGAAAGCTCGGAAACAAGTGATGAAAGTTCAGAAGAAACTAATTCAACTAATAAAGAATCGTATAATTTAATTGATATTTCAAAAGTGTTGGATAATAAAAAAATTCCAAAAATAATAGAAGTAGTTTTTGATTACGATATGGAAGATTTTGCTAAAGCAATTGAAGAAATTTCCGAGGCAAAAAGTGAGGCGGAAGCGTACAATATAATTGATGAAATTGCTAAAAAAGCATTTGTTGATTCATCAATAAAGGAAATTAAAATGTTTAAGAATATTATTTCCGAATTTTATAAATAATGCAAACTAAAAAAGATGCATTTTAAAAAGTAAACTAATGATAATAGATTATGCAAAAATATATGTAAAAGCTGGTAATGGTGGACCTGGCGCTGTTGCATTTAGACGTGAAAAATTTGTTGCCAAAGGCGGTCCTTCTGGTGGAAATGGTGGCAAAGGTGGCGATATAATTTTTGTTGCTGATAATAATTTAACAACACTACTCGATTTTAAATATCGTAGAAAGTCAATTGCTGAAAATGGAGCTTCTGGAGAAAAATCTCAAAAAGATGGAAAAGATGGCGAAAGCATTATTATTAAAGTCCCAGTTGGAACTATTATTAAAGATGAAGAAACAAATGATGTTCTTGTTGATTTTAACGAAAATGGAAAGAAAGTTATTTTCCTAAAAGGTGGAATAGGGGGAAAAGGTAATAGTAATTTTGCAACTGCTACAAACCAAGCTCCGCGTTATGCTCAGCATGGAATTGAAGGCAAAGAAATGAACATAGTTCTTGAATTAAAGCTCTTAGCTGATGTTGGACTTGTAGGATTTCCAAATGCAGGCAAATCGACTTTTATTTCAGTTGTTTCAGCTGCCAGACCAAAAATTGCTGATTATCCTTTTACAACTTTAGAACCAAATCTTGGAATAGTTCAGTACAAAGATTTTAAAAGTTTTGTAATTGCCGATATTCCAGGAATTATTGAAGGTGCTCACGTTGGTAAAGGTCTTGGCCATAAGTTTCTAAAACATATTGAGCGAACAAAAGTTCTTTTGATTTTAATTGACCCAACTGTTGAAAAGCCTCAAAACGTCTATAACGTTTTATTAAATGAGTTAATAGAATTTAGTGACTTAATGAAGGATAAAAAACGAGTAATTGTTTTTACAAAATCTGACTTATTGAGCGATAAGGAGAAAAATAAATTATTAACTAAAAAAATTAAAAATTATGATGGAATTCCTTTTCTAATCTCATCTGTTACACAAGATGGTACTTCAAATTTAATTGATGCTTTATGGAACTTGATAGAACAACGATAAATTTAAAATCATTTATTTTAAAACTTTCCGTTCTCTTTATTTTATTATTAATTGTAAGCATTTTTGCAATTCAGTTTGGCTCTGTAACTATTTCGTTTAGTGAAATATTGAGCTTACTCTCAAATTCAGAAAGTTCAAATACTGCAAACGAAATTATTTTTAATATAAGAATTCCCAGATTACTTTTGGCAATAGGAGTTGGTGGTGGGCTTTCTGTTGCGGGCGCTGTTTTTCAAGCTCTGTTAATGAATCCACTAGCCGATCCATATATTCTTGGGGTTTCAAGTGGAGGAAGTTTTGGTGCAGTGCTTGCCATGTTGCTTGGACTGTCTTTCTTTTTTGTCCAAATATTTTCGATTTTTGGAGCTTTATTTGTAATTGGGTTAGTTTTTTTTATTGGACATAGATTTGGTAGACTTGAACCAAATACACTTTTATTAACCGGAGTTATGATTGGGGCTTTTTTTTCAGCTTCAATTTTGTTGATGCTCACTTTTCTTAACCACACTTTACGCACTGCTATTTTTTGGTTAGTTGGAAATTTAGCTATGGCGGATAATTTTTCTGCATACTATGTTGTTGTGTTTTCAATGCTAATCTCAATAATTCTTTCACTTTTTGGATATAAACTTAATCTTTTAGCAATGGGAGATGAAGACTCAACTAATCTTGGTCTTAACACTAAAACTGTAAAATCTATTATTTATCTTTTTGCAAGTGTCTTAGTTGGGTTTATTGTTTCAGTGAGTGGAATAATTGGTTTCATTGGATTGTTAATTCCACATGTTGTTAGGATGATTTTTGGCACTGATAACAGAATTGTTGTTCCAGCATCCTTTTTAATAGGAGCAATATTTTTGATTTTAGCAGATACAATTGCCAGGATTATAATTTTGCCATCAGAACTTCCTGTAGGAGTTGTAACTGCAATGATTGGAGCACCAACGTTTATTTATTTATTGAAAAAACAGTCAAATTAAATCAAAATAATTAACTAAGCAATTTAAAATCTTATAAAATTTGTGTTCAAATTTTGTATATAATCCAATTTTATATTTAACACGGATAAAATAATTAAATGTATTGTTCTTGTAATTATTTCATTCTATTTCTATATTTGTTGTCTATTATTTAAAAATTATGGCGAGGTAGCTCAGTCGGTTAGAGCAGTGGAATCATAATCCACGTGTCGGGGGTTCGAATCCCTCCCTCGCTACAATTTATTAGGAGAAAAAATTAATGTATACATTATTAATCACAATTGAAATTATAATTTCATTTTTACTAGTTGTTGTTGTACTATTACAATCAAGTAAAGGTGGTGGAATGGCTGGAATTACTGGCGGAGCAACTGGTAATTTTGGAAATATGTTTGGTTCACGTAGAACTGCAGATTTTTTAAGTAAATCTACATGGTGGTTAGGTGGAGCTTTGTTAGTTTTAGCGATAACAATTAACTTATTTTTCTTGCCAGGTCAGTCAACAACAGACCAAAGAGAAAGTATTATTCAAAATTCTCAGGCTCAACAAGCACCAACTACTCCAACACTTCCAGTTCAACAAAACGAAGTTCCTACAAAAACCGAAAAATAGATTTATTTATTTTTAATAAATGAACCTATCTTTTTCATATGAAAGGATAGGTTTTTTTGTATATTCACAGTCCTAAATTAAATGTATGGAGTAAATATGACAAAAAAGAAGGCAGAAGTTTTTAAAGCGTATAATAATTCTGAATTTCTCAATTCTGCTGGGGCACGAGAATTACGAATTTTATCTGAATTTATTGAACCAAAGTTAAGATTTAACAAAAATAAAATTATTGATACAATTGTTTTTTTTGGATCTGCTCGTATTAAATCAGAAAAAGAAGCTAAAGCTAAACTACGTGAATTGAAAAAAGTAGAAAATAAAACTTCTGCTAAACACAAAGAAGAAATTGCTCAAGCAGAGCGAATGGTTTTAATGTCACGTTATTACGAGGATGCAGTTGAACTTTCAAAAAGGTTAACTGAGTGGTCAATGAAATTATCTGAAGATGAAAAACGATTTATTGTTTGTAGCGGAGGTGGTCCTGGAATAATGGAAGCCGCAAATAAAGGAGCGAGACTTGCTGGTGGTGATTCAATTGGATTAAATATTTCTATTCCATTTGAGCAATTCGGTAATTCTTATCTCAGACCAGAATCAACATTTGAATTTCATTATTTCTTTATGAGAAAATTTTGGTTTGTTTATCTTGCAAAAGCTCTTATTGTTTTCCCTGGTGGTTTTGGTACATTAGATGAGCTGATGGAAGTTGTTACACTTATGCAAACTCGTAAAATTAAAAAGAATATGAAAGTTATAATTTATGATGGACAATTTTGGAAAGAGATTATTAATTTTGAAAAACTAATAGAACACGGAACTATTAGCAGAAGTGATTTAAAATTATTTGATTTTTGTGATACAATTGATGAAGTATTTTTAAAAGTTACTTCTCATTTTGAAAAATATTATTTGAATCAGAAGTAATATTTAAATCAAACTAACAATAAAATTAAAAAATGTTTAAAAAGAGAAACCCCTCAACTTTGAGGGGTTTTTTAACTTTAGTTATCTCTGCGAGATTCTTTATAAGCTCTTCTTTTTGCTTTAATCCGTTCCAATCTATTTTCAATAGAAGGTTTAACGAAATACTGACGTTTCTTAAATTCTTTAAGAACACCAGAACGCTCATATTTTTTCTTAAAACGTTTTAGAGCTCTATCAATATTCTCATTATCAGAAAGAATAATTCCAACCAAAGTTATCACCTACCTTTCAGTGGTTATTATTTTAATGTGAACTTTAAAACTAAAGAAATATCTTATTATTTCAAATATCAAAATATTATATTATATGTGTAAAAAAAATAAAAAGAGGAAGTTGTGTCAGAAAAAATGAAAATTTTAGTTACAGGCGGTGTTGGCTACATTGGAAGTCATACTGTAATTCAATTAGTAAAAGCTAATTACCAAGTTGTTATTGTTGATAATTTAAGTAATAGTAAAATTGAATCATTAAAAAGAGTTGAAAAAATAACCAATTCTGAATTAAAGTTCTATAAAGTTGATTTGTTAGATAGGGAAAATCTTAATAAAATATTTTTATCTGAAAAATTTGATGCTGTTATTCATTTTGCTGGTTTAAAAGCTGTTGGTGAATCTGTTCAAATTCCTTTACATTATTATAACAACAATATTATTGGAACCTTAAATTTACTTAACGTAATGAAAGAAAATAACGTTAGGAATATTGTTTTTAGCTCATCAGCTACAGTTTATGGAGACCCACACAAAGTACCAATTGAAGAGAATTTTCCGCTTTCAGCCACAAATCCTTATGGAAGAACAAAATTAATGATTGAAGACATTTTTCGAGATTTATACAAGTCAGACAATTCTTGGAATATTATAATACTTCGATATTTTAATCCAGTTGGGGCACATGAATCGGGATTGATAGGAGAAGATCCAAATGGAATTCCTAATAATTTGATGCCTTTTATTTCGCAAGTTGCTGTTGGAAAGAGAAAGGAACTATCTGTTTTTGGAAATGATTACCCTACAATTGATGGAACAGGAGTGCGAGATTACATCCATGTTGTTGATTTAGCCGCTGGACATTTATCTGCATTGGAAAAGCTTAGTTCATTTCAAGGGTGTGTTGAATACAATTTGGGAACAGGTAAAGGTTACTCCGTTCTTGAAGTAATTAAAGCTTTTGAAAAGACTTCTAATAGAAGAATTGCATATAAAATAGTTCCCCGCAGAGCTGGAGATATTGCTGAGTGTTTTGCAAATCCTAAATTGGCAAAAAGTGAATTAAACTGGGAAGCAAAATTTGGAATTAATAAAATGTGTGAGGATGCTTGGCGGTGGCAATCTAAAAATCCAAATGGATACAAATAATTTTAGTGAAATTCATATATTTGTGTGAAGTATAACTTTTTTAGCTAAAATTTGCATAAAAAGTATTCATAAAAGTAAAATTTGAATAAATATTTAATTTTCATAAAAATGTTTTACATTATAAAAAAAAAATATTGAATTTTAATAATCGTTGTTGTAATTTTTAATTAATATATTAATTAAAATATTAACACACACAGCGAGTGTTGTTTGGAATGAAGTTTAGTCGGCTTTTTTTAGTCATTTTTGTTTTCATTTTATCTAATACTACAACTTACCCACTTAATAACAAGACTCCCAGTCCTTTTAATAATCCAAATGAGAAAATAGATAAAGTTGGTGGAATAAAAGGAATAGTTTATGATGAAAATAGGAAAGTTCTGTTTTCAGCAAATATTATTATAATTGGAACTAATTTTGGGGTAGCTACATGTTTCAAAGGAAAATATCGAATAGAAAACATTCCTGTTGGGAAATATAAAGTTCAAGCCTCTTATGTTGGGTATACAAAAAAAATAGTAGACATAGAGATTATCGAAAATAGATTTATTGAACTTGATTTTAACCTAAAACCAGAGTCATTTAACGTTGGTGGAATAATAGTTACAGGAAAGGATGATTTACTACCAAGAGATATTGCAACAAAAACCGATATTAATTCTGGCGAAATTGAGCATTTTCAAGCAACCAACTTGGGTGATGTTCTCGATTTAGTTCCTGGAGTGCAAAAATCAGCAAATCCAGGAATTAGTAAAACAAGTCAAATTGCAATAAGAGCGAGCGAAGGCGATAATATTTCAGCTTTTGGAACCAAAGTAATTATTGATGGCGAACCAATTTCCAACAATTCCAATATGCAGTTTGAAGCTATGACAGGTTCAAAATTTGGAGTAAATAGTATTGGTGGAAGTGTTGATTTACGCGAAATTCCAGCAGATAATCTTGAATCAGTTTCAGTTATTTCTGGAATGCCTTCGGTTAGATATGGTGATTTTTCAAATGGAATTATTGAACTTAGCACAAAAATGGGAGCTGCTCCTCACAGAATTAAAGTTAAAAATAATCCCCAAAACACAGAAGCAAACCTCGGCGGTGGCTTTGACTTAAAAAATAGCAACTCAGTAAATTATAACTTTAACATTGCCCGAAGTGAAAGAGATTTGAGATTAATTGGTGATGAATATACTCGATTTACTTCGCAACTTACTTTTGAGCTAAAACATTTTGATGATTGGATTGCAAATTATAAATTTAAAGGACAGTTTATTAGCGACGAAGAAGAACCACAAGGCGATCTGCTTCAAACTAAGGATTACAATCGTGGTTACACATTGGGATTTAATACTTGGGGAACGATTAAACCTTTTAACAAAATTTCTGATTTTAAATATAATGCTTATGTTAGTATGCGTAAAATCAATTCAATGAAAAGTAAATTAGTTACAGAATATTTAATTACTCCAGAAAATGATACTCTTTCTTCTTTTATTGGAAAATTAGAAAATAAAGGAATTCAATGGCTTGCTGGTGGGCGTTTAGAATGGCAAAACGTTTTTTATACTGGCGATTATATTCATAATATTCTTGCTGGGACAGAAGTTCAATACGATGCAAATACTGGTGAGGGGGTTGTGTTTGATACAGTTTACAATTATTATGGTGTTGAATCACAAAATAGACCTTATAGTTTTGATTCGGTTCCTGGCCAAATAATATTAAGCATGTATGCCGAAGATAAATTAACTGGGCATTTTTTATTTGATTTTTCACTTATGTTTGGCTTCAGATATGAAATGTATAGACCTAATTCGCTAAATTTGAGTGGAATTTGGGGCAATGGAGATTTGGTTAATTCTTATCAAGGTAGTTTTTTTAATCCTCGTATTAGTCTTTTAACATATTTTTCATCTAAGAACCAATTAAGAATTAATTTTGGAAGTAGTTCAAAATCTCCAGCTATGAGTACAGTTTATCCTCCTGAAACAGTTTTTACTTGGCGTAACCCAGTTTCGGGAACAAATGAATATTTTAGATATGATAAACGTGTACCCAATTTACAAGGCTATAAAACCACACAATTAGAACTATCTTACGACCACAAGTTTATTAACAAAATGGGAATTTCCCTTACAGCATATTATAGCGAAAGAAATAATCAACCAGACTATCAAGACACTCCAGTGTTTATCGAAATTGAAAACAATGGAAAAAAGGGAATATATTATATTGGTGAATACTCGCTTAGCTACAATGCTGGAAAGCATATTAGCAAAGGAATTGAATTCACTTTTAGAACTGCAAAAATTGATTTTCTTAATACCAATTTTAAAATAACTGGTGCATATAGCTACGATAAATCACCAAGTACTGGTTATTCATTTACATATAATTATGATAAATCAATAGGGCAGTATGCAAATTACCACGTTCCAGGAGTTGAAACAGATACATTAATTGGATTTTATTATCCATCATCAGGTCAATGGAGAGACAAACTTCAAATAAATTACTACTTAAATTACGTTAACAGAGATTTAGGATTGTGGGTTACACTTCGTGCCGAACAACTTTATTCTGATAGATATCAAAACTTTAGTTTAATACCTGTTGATAAAAATCTACTCACAGAAAGTGGAACAATTAGTCGTGATTATGAAGAGTCGGTTATTTCTAAACCTCCAAAATGGCTTTTTAGTTTTAACGTTTCTAAATCACTTTTTGATGGCGCAGAAGTCTCATTTTACGTTAATAATTTCTTAGATGACCCAGCTATTTGGAATTATTATTATCCACCATCAGATTATTACCGTGAAACCACAAGAAATCCTAACCTATTTTACGGAATGGAGTTCAGTATGATTTTTGATAAGTTATTTGAATAAATATATTTGGAAGTCAAACAATGAAAAAAACATTACTATCATTACTATTTTTAACACTTCTTTTTTCATGCCAAGAAAAATCACCACTTCAGGTTGATGGCGAAGCGGAGTTAAGAATTGTAGCTGTATGGAATAATTCGGCAGTTGATTCCATTAAAAATTTTGTGCCTTTGGCTAATTCGGAAATGATTCTTGTTTCAGAATATGGTATAAGAACTGAATATACAGACGAAAGTGGGATTTTGTATTTAAAGAATATTCCTTCATCAGTTTACCAAATTTCTGCTCGCGGAAAACACCCCTTGGATGTAACAATTTTACTTGTTGGAAATTCAAACGATTTGGAAGTTTTGAGTGGTATGCAAATTATGGACACTATATTTACAAAGCCAATATCATCAAATGGAATATCTATTAATGAAATTTATGCAGGCGGTCCTGTTAATAGCATATTCTTTTTTTATGATCAATTTATTGAGTTGTTTAATAGCAGCAACGAGGTGAAATATTTAGATGGTATGCAAATATTTAGAGTTTCTGGAACAGACAATTCTACCAAAGATCCTGGCGATGATTGGGATGACGATGGCGATATTGATGGTGTTACTTATGCTTTCAAATTTCCAGGCAGAAGTGGTGAAAAAAATTATCCATTTGAACCGCAAACCTTTATAGCAATTGCTCAAGATGCAATTGATCATTCTGCTACCGTTGGAACAAGTATCGATTTAAGTAATGTAGATTGGGAGTTTGTAAATCAATTTAATGCCGTTGATTTCGATAATCCTAAAGTTCCTAATTTAAATAGCTTTAGATTAGATAAAACATCTGATTTTATGATTAGCCTCACATCTGATATAATTATTTTAGCTAGTGGAGTTGATACAGTTTGGGAAGATGGAATAGACATTGAAACCATTTTGGATGGAGTTGAATATCAATCAAGTAATAGTAGCAGGAAAACTCTTGATGATAGAATTGATAGAGGTTGGATTCAATCACCTCCAAAGTATAATGGCGAATCAATGCAACGACGCGAAAAAGGAATTGATACTAACGATGGTACCTTAGATTGGAAGGTGCTTCACAAACCAACACCAGGATGGCAATAAAAGTAGATGAATTCAAAAATTAAAATATTAGCAATTATCTCTCTTTTTGTGAATACGTGCTTGTTTACTCAACAAAGTAGGTTAGATCAACTTGGTGGCTTGAGTTATTCGATAATTGATATCGATTCGCAAATTGACCCATTTATTCTTGGGGGAAATCCAGCTTGGTTAGTTAATAGTCAACAAAATCAAAGATTGGATATTACTCCAGTTTTTAAAAATAGCAATGGCGATTATCATCGATATTATGAATCAGGCGATGTTTTCAATTATTCAGTTAATTTTATAGGAATTAAACCACTTGGTAAAAATGGAACGTTCCGTGGTCTTGCTACATATCAGTACGATTTACATAAGGACAGAAATAAAATACTAACTCTAAATCCATATTCTGGTGATGCTTTCTTTTTTACTGATACTACTTCTGGCGATTATAAATACAGCGGACCAACTTTTGAATTTATGCACAGCCTCGAAATTTTTGATAATCTTTATTTGGGGGCATCTGTTAATTACAAAATCCTGGATGGATTAAAAAAAGTATATACATATGCTGAAACATTATACCGTAATGTCTCGGGAAATTTAGGTTTGGCTTATAAAATATCTGATAATTTAGTTTTAGGTGCTAACTATAAAATAATTGATGAGCAAGAACGTATAGTTGCTACCGATGTTAATAACAGAACTGTTCAAACATTTTTATACAGAGGCGAAATTTATAACATTGAACTTCGTGGTACATCGCAAAGTTATAAACTTAAGAAATTTGGAAATTCAGTAGCTTTTCAAACTCAGTATAAGCCATTTGATAATTTTACAATTGGATTAAATGCAAACTATTTGCTTCATAATTCTAAGTCGCTTTTCCCATTTAGTTCTATAATTGAAGTTGAAGATGGATATACTAGCCAAGAAAATACCGAGATTGTAATTGTGGCTAAGTGGTTGCAAAGTAATAACTTAACGTTTGGATTTGTTGGCGGATATAATGACAATAATAGTTGGACAAAAAATAGTAAGCACAATTTAACTATTTGGGATATAAACATTAGTAATGTTTATGGTGGAATTGGAGCCACTTACACTAATGTAGAAAATGATTTTTTAATTGGCACGGAATATGAATTACACTCAATAGCTGCGGATTCAAATAAATATATTGATGACAAATATTCTCAAATAAACGGAATTAGTCATTTTGCCAAACTTGGAATAGAAAAATCAATTAACGATATATTCAAAATTAGAGTTGGATACAATTTTATTTTCCAAGAACATGATTTTATATTTGGTGGTGATAACGTTACAACCCATTTTATTACTTTGGGTGGAAATGCAAAAATATCTGAAGCATTAGAAATTGAATCACGAATAGAGTATTCTTCAACAAATCTCTCAGCAAACGAACTGCATAAAAATAATTTTGGAATATATACCACATTTAGGTTCTACAAATTTTAACTAAATCATTTTGGAGGAATCATGCTCAGAAAACTACTAATTTTATTATTGCTAACTTTGTCTGTTTCAGTATATGGCAGTAAAAATTGGCGCAAAGTTAGCCAATCCTCTTATAGTGCTCTTACTGATGTATTTTTTCTAAATGAAAATCTTGGATGGATTGCAGGTTTATCTGGAACAATTCTAAAAACTATTGATGGTGGCTCAACATGGTTTACACCAATGGATACACTTCCAGTTATTACCACAATGAGCAGCATTTTCTTTGCAAATGAAAATATTGGATATGCAGGCGGTTCGAGCAATCTTTTACTAAAAACATTAGATGGTGGTGCTACATGGAACCAAGTTGCCGTTGAAGCTACTGAGGGAAGTATATACTCAATATATTTTGCTGATGAAAATATTGGTTGGATTATGAATGGCTATCAAGTTTTATATACAAATGATGGTGGTGATTCGTGGTCAATTCAATTAACTGGAGTTGCTACTGAACTACGCTCAATGGATTTTAGTTCACCTGGTCATGGAATATGTGTTGGTGGGAAATCTGGCGTTTATGGCCTGTATTATACAAACGATGGCTTAACTTGGAATCAAGCACCAAACCCAACAAACATCCCACCAGTATATTCACGAAATGATTTATATGCTGTAGCAATGGCTGATGATAATGTTGCTTGTGCAACTGGTTGGGGCTCAAGCAGCGCTGCGGGATTGCAACCTTCATTCACATTAAGAACTTCCGATGGAGGTAAAAATTGGACTTTTGTTGAACAAGCAGAAGAAGACAGACAATATGTAAATATGTATGGAATGACATTTATGGATGATTTGACTGGTATTATGGTAGGTGGGTCTGTTTATAAAGGAACAGTGGCATACAAAACTACTGATGGCGGGTTGACATGGAAAGAAGCTTATTTGCCTTTTGGGTTTCAAGGAAAAGCAATTAGTTTGATAAATGATAAAATATGTATTGTTGGTAGTGTTGGTGGAATTGCTCTTTCAAACGATGCTGGTCAAACTTGGGAGTTGATTACACCTGTAATTAATTCTTCACTTTATGATATTGAGCAGTTGCCAAACGGAAATATACTTGCTGCTGGTTTCTATGGTAATTTAATGATTTCAAATGATGCTGGCATGAATTGGAAAAGTAGTTTTATAGCTGGCAATAATGTTTGTCCAACAGTTGAAAATATTTACTTTCTTGACAATAATATTGGCTATGCGGCGCAGCGAAATAGAGTGGTTTCCAAAACAACCGATGGCGGTCTTACTTGGACTCAAATTATGAAAGACACTATGGCGACTGCCGTTAATAATTTTGATGTTCAGTTTATTAACGAAAATGTTGGCTTTGTTGTTGGAAAATTAGCCTCAGATATTAGTGCATTTTATAAAACAGTTGATGGTGGAAATACTTGGACAACTCAGATTGCTGCTCTACCAAATGAATTAAATTCACTTCACTTTTTTGACGAAAGCAGCGGAGTTGTGGTTGGCAATGAATCTGTTTTGGCTTATACTGGAAATGGTGGTGATACTTGGGCAGTAGCAAATATTAGTGATACTACAGGAGTTTTTGATTTTAATGAAGTCGAATTTTTTAATAGTAATTTAGGTTTGGCCGCTGGTGAAATATTAGTTAAATCTACCGATGCTGGTAAATCATGGAAATATATTGCTATCAATGGACTTCCTTCAAAAATTGAAGCTGTTGAAATAGTAAATGAATCAAATTGGTATGTTACTGGGTCTAAATATCTTTTTCAAACTACTAACTCAGGCGTAACATGGACAAATATAATAGATTTGGAAGTTGTTACTGCTTCAACTAACTATGATTTATTTGTAGATACATTAGGTTATCCATGGCTGGCTTGTGGAAGTAGCGAAATATTTACAGTTTCACCAGAAGTAAGTGTCAAAAAAACAGACGATAATTTGCTAAATAGTTTTGTTTTAAAAAATAATTATCCAAATCCATTTAACCCATCAACTAAAATACAATATTCTATTCCTAAATCAACAGAACAAAATGTGTTACTAAAAGTATATGATATGCTTGGACAAGAAGTTGCTACTTTGGTAAATGAAACACAAAAAGCTGGTACCTATGAAGTTGAGTTTAATGCATCTAAACTTTCTTCAGGGATTTATATATATACTATACAAAATGCCGGCCTTTCGGCAAGTCGTAAAATGTTACTCATAAAATAGATTGAGTAATGTAGGTTATTTCAAAATATTAATTAAATAGTTCTAGGAGAAAATGTTATGAAAAAATCACTTACTTTGTTAGTAATACTTATGCTTAGCTCGGTTGCTTTTGGTCAGCATTACCTATTTGACGCAGTTAAGCAAAATGGTGGAACAGGATCAGATTATACTTATGATGTTTGTGCCGATGCTGCAGGCAACAAGTATATTACTGGGAAGTATAATGCAAAAATTGATTTTGGTAATGGTGTTTCAATCACACCAGTAAATAACTATGATATTTTTGTTGCAAAATATAATGCTAACAACGAAATTCAATGGGCTCAATCTTTTGGTGGTTATAGTGCAGATGAAGGAAGAACAGTAATGGTTGACGCTTCAGGCAATGTTATTATTACAGCTTCGTTTTTTCAAACTGTAATTTTGGGTTCAGATACCCTTACAAGTCATGGTAACTTTGATGTGGTTATTGCAAAATTTGATGCTAATGGAAATTATCTTTGGATGAAACAAGCTTATTCAACACACCAAGATAAAATATTAGATTCAAAAATTGATGCAGATGGTAACTATACTTTTATTGGTTATTATGGTGATAATGCACTTGACTCCTTAACATATGAGGGTATTAACATATATTCAAATGGCGAAAGAGAAGTTTTTGTACTTAAAACAGATTCTGATGGTAATCCTATTTGGGGCGTAACTGCTGGTGGAGAAGCTAATGATTATCCATCTGCTTTAACTATTGACAAAAATAACAATATTTATATTACTGGTTATTATATAAGCACCGAGATGAAATTTGGATCATTTAATATTACTAGCATTGGTGGCTATGATACATTTATTGCAAAGTTAAATTCAGCTGGAGAATATCAGTGGGTGTATTCTGCTAATGGTCCAAAAGATGTTGAAGCAAATTCTATTGAATATGTTGATAGAGGTACAAGTGAACCTGGTAATATTTTGATCTCTGGATATTTTGTTGATTCAATTTATGTTAGTCCATCTTCTACATTGCACGAATCTAATGGAGGTGCTGATATTTTCGTTTTAGCTTATACAGATGCAGGCGATTATGATGGAGACTTTTTCTATGGTGGTGCTGATTATGATGAAGCTATGTCTATTAACTCAATAAAAGATGCTGGTGGTTATTATTACGTTTCTGGTATTACCAAAAGCAATTTAGAAGTTAATGGAGATACATTGCTTAATTATGGTGGCAGAGATATGTTTGTTATGAAAGTGTATCAGGATAGTTTAATTTGGGCAAAAAATTATGGTGGCGTTGCAGATGATTATATAACTACTGCCCATATAAATGATGATGGTACAGTTTATTTTGGTGGATATTTTAAAAGTTCACCTGCTACTTTTAACCCATTTGTAAATACACCACTGGGTATAGATTTATGGCTTGGTCAAATGAAAGCCCATACAATTGTATATCTTGAATGTAATCTTGCAGTTCAAATTGCAAATGGTACATTTAATCCATACGAAGACGCTGTTTATGTTAGAGGAGATTTCCAAGTTGATGCAAAAGACCCCAATGGAAATTGGCAAGGAAATATGTTCCAATTGTTAGATGAGGATCAAAATCAAATTTATTCAATAATGATAAATATGCCTACTGATACGTCAAAAATATATAACTATTTATATGCAATAAATAATGAATTAGAATTAGTGGATAACAGAAACTTTGCTGTCAACGCTTCAGATATTTGGGTAGACCAAATGTTCTTTAATAGCGATGCAATTCCAAGTGTGCCAATCATTTATTCTATTTCAGATATTCCAAATGACCAAGGTGGAGAGGTAAGAATTTCGTTTTCAACAAGCACTTCTAATACATCATATTCGGTTTGGAGAAAAATGGATAATAACGGTTGGGACGCGGTTGGTAGTTTTAATGCTATTCAAGATTCAAACTATCACTTTGTTTCACCAACTTTGGGCGATTCAACAATTAACGGAATAGTTTGGTCAACCTTTAGAATTTCTGCTCATACATCTGATCCTAAAGTATTTTTTATGTCACCTGCGGATAGTGGTTATTCAATTGATAACTTAGCACCAGTTGTTCCTACTGGAGTTATTGCTAATGGTTTTGATGAAAAAGTTGAACTTGCTTGGGATAAAAATGTAGAAAATGATTTCCAATATTATGCAATTTATCGTTCAACGGATGCAGAATTTACTACTGATACTATGATAGTCGCTACATATACTACAACTGAAAATTTGTTTAATGATAGTGATGTTATTCAGGGTGTAACTTATTATTATATGGTGGTTGCTGTTGATTATGCAGGAAATAATAGTGAGGTTTCGCAAAAAGCTTTTGCTCTTGTAACCGATGTTGAAACTGATGTTGAAATTCCAACAGTTTATGAATTAGGTCAAAACTATCCTAATCCGTTTAACCCAAGCACTGTTATTAAATTCTCAATTCCTAATAGTGGTTTGGTAACACTTAAAGTGTTTAATACTCTTGGACAAGAAGTTGTTACTCTATTAAACGAAATTAAACCAGTTGGAATCTATGAAATATCATTTGACGCTTCCAATTTAACAACAGGAATGTACATTTATAGAATTGAATCCGGTGATTTTACCGCAACTAAAAAAATGATGCTTATAAAATAAGCTATCTTTTTTGTTTTATTTTCAGAGACGACTGATTTGGTCGTCTCTGCTTTATGTTTTAATAAAATTATATCTGTTTGAAAAATTTTTGGGAATTAAATGAAAAATAAAATACGTTTATCTATTCAGCTGTCAATAGTTGCATTAATTCTATATGCAATTATTCGTCCTTTTTTTGATTCGGCGTTTAACCCCGATTTTGAAGCTTATTGCCCATTAGGTGGTATTGCTTCTTTAATGAGCAAATTTAATCTTGGAAGTTCCTCTTGCCAAATGGGCGAAGTTCAAATGATGTTAGGAATTTCTTTAATTGTTGGTGCCATTATTTTTGGTAAACTCTTCTGCAGCTATCTTTGTCCAATAGGCACTTTTACAGAATGGCTTGGCAGAATAGGAGATAAATTTAAAATTAGATTTAATATCCCAGAATTTTTAGATAGACCTTTACGTCTTTTGAAATATGTACTTTTATACTATACAATTTATGCTACAATGACTGCAAGCGAATTGTTTTGCAAAGAATATGACCCATATTTAGCTTCTGTTACTTTTTTCCAAAATAATGACATTGTCTGGTATTTGTCAGCAATTTCGCTTGCAATAGTTATTCTTGGGTCACTATTTACTCGTATGTTCTGGTGTAAATATTTATGCCCACTTGGAGCAATTGGAAATATATTCTCAAATTTTATAGTAGTAATAATTGTGGCTGTCGTTTATTTTGGAGCTAATTTCTTTGGTGCAAATCTTGGTCTCGAGTGGTTACTTGGTGGCGTTATTGGACTTGCAGCTCTTAGTGAAATAATTTTCAAAAAGAGTTTCTTTTTCCCATTATTTAAAATTACCAGAAAAGATGACAAATGCCCAACTTGCTCAAAATGTGATGATGAATGTCCTCACGGAATTGAAGTTTCAAAATATGATGCAGTTAATCATGTTGATTGCATGCTTTGTACAGATTGCGTTTACGCATGCCCAGTTAAACAAACTTTAACTGTTAATAAAATGCCAACTAAATTTGGCAAATATGTTGCTCCAATTGGAACAGTGGTTTTAGTTATAGCTGGTCTAATTGCATCTTCATTTTATGAATTTACTACTCTTTCAGAAAGATGGGGTGGATTTGAAAAATTGGATAATGTTGCTGTTTATCACCAAGAAGATTTAACCTCAATCAAGTGTTTTGGAAGTGCATCTTCGTTTAAATCACAAATTGCAAACATTAAAGGAATTGTTGGTTTGGATGCCTATGCTGCGTCACATTCTGTTGATATTTATTACAATCCAAAAGTTATTAGCGAGTTAGAAGTTAAAAAATCAATTTTTCAACCAGTTAAGCAAAGAGTTAGAGCTACTGAAAAAATTGGTTTGGATTCACTATCAGTTGCACAAATTGGAATTGATAATTTCTTTGATAGAACTGATTTTAACAATTTAACTTATGCATTAAGAATTAATGATGGAGTTTTTGGTTTTGAAACAATTTTTGGCGAACCAGTTCAAACAAAAATATTTTACGATGAACAAAAGCTAAATATTGATAAAATTATTGAGCTAATTTTAGCTGAGGAAGTTGAACTAAAAATGCGTGATGGCTCAACAATGAAGCAAGAAATTGAATTTGATGTTAAAGAAGCAGGAATAAATCTTGGCAAAATATCTATGCTTGATTACGAAAAAGGAATGTTCAAAGAATATGATAAAAAATTCAATAAATATGCTGCACAAAATGTGGATAGTTTAAGTGTTTTAATTTATCCAATGAAAGAAGCAGCTGTTACTACTCTTTATATTAAACTCAGCTACTTAACAAGCCATTTATCAAACTGGAAAGGAATAGTAAGATTATCAACATTATATGATGATGGGCCAAAAGCTCATGTATATTTCAAAGATACAGTTACTCCGCTTGATACTGTTAAAGCTGCGTTATCTTCTCCCAAAATGAGAGTACATTTTAAAGGTGGAAAAATTGAATATGTTGAAAACCCGTTTAAGTCTAAACCAGAAGGTGTTATTAAAAAAGCTAATGAACTTTTAAACTAAATTTTCGAGGTAAAATGGAATACGTAGTTGAAGTGAAAAATTTGACCCATTATTACGGGAGCAAAAAAGTGCACGAAAATCTTAATTTTAATATTAAGAAAGGTAGCATTTTTGGCTTGCTTGGTAAAAATGGCACAGGAAAAACAACAACAATTAACATTTTGAACGGATTTCTCAAACCAAAATCTGGACAGTGTTTAATACTAGGTGAAGATTCTTATAAGCTCTCTCCAAAAACAAAGTCGCAAATAGGATTTTTGATAGAAGGTCATATTCAATATTCCTTTATGAATATCATTCAAATTGAAAAATACTATTCACAATTTTATCCCCAATGGAAAAGGGATGTTTACTTCGATTTAATGTCAAAACTAAAAGTATTGGATAATCAAAAAATATCTAAAATGTCTTGTGGACAAAGATCGCAAGTTACTCTTGGATTATTATTAGCTCAAGACCCCGATTTGCTAATTCTTGATGACTATTCAATGGGTTTAGATGCCGGTTATAGAAGGCTTTTTCTCGATTTCCTAAAAGAATATGGAAAGGCTGAAAATAAAACTATTTTTATCACTTCACATATTATTCAAGATTTGGATGGTTTTTTAGATGATTGTGTTATTCTTGATTATAATGGCGTGGTGTTACAAATGCCAATTGATGAGTTTAAAAATACATTCAAAATGTATCAATTTAACACTAATCAAACTGAGTTAATTTCAAAAGATGGAGTAATAAATAATTTTGAAATTATTAAGAATAAAGCTACTGTTTATTCATTTAATGATGTTGAAAACGTTCAGAACCATTTGAGAACGAAAGGTGTGAATTTTACAGATTTCAAAGATCACAAAATGGATTTAGAAGATGCTTTTATTGGACTAACTGGAAAATATTAACGGAGATAAAATGTATAAAGCTTTAGCATATAAAGAATGGATTAAAATAAGATGGTGGGCAGTTGGTTCGCTAATCTTAGAATTACTGCTTCTTATTTATATTTTTACAAATTTGAGGGCTGTTATTGAGTACAATAGTGCCGAAATGATTTGGAGTTCAATAGTTTACAAAAGCTATATGTTCTTTCAGAGCTTAAAATATGTGCCTTTTGTTGTCGGAATTTTTATTTCTGTGGCTCAATATCTGCCAGAAGTATTGGATATGAAACTTAAACTTACATTGCATTTGCCTCTTGAAGAAAATAGAGTGTTGCTTTTTCTAAATCTTTTTGGAACTACAACTTTATTACTTCTATTTATTCCTTTAGTTGCTGTTTTGGTTATTGGTTCAAGTATTGTGTTTCCTAGTGAAATTACTTATGCAATGATAATTTCAATTATTCCATGGTTTTTATCTGGCTTCCTATCTTACTTTTTTGTTTCAGCAATTATGATTGAACCAACTTGGAGCAGAAGATTAGTAATTGCAATTATTGGATATTTTCTAATAAATGAATTTTTAGTTGATGTTATTTTGGGTGGATTTATAAAAATAATTGTGGTTTTAATTGTCTTTACTTTATTATACAATTACGCTCACATGCTTTCTGGATTAAGATTCAAGCGAGGTTCAAAATGATATTTTCGGCTAAATTATCACGTTATTTACTTGTAATTACTGCAATTATAGTTGTTTCTATTATTTTACCTTCTTTTTATTCAATGCTGTTCTATAACTCATATCCAGTTCCACGAGTTTATTTCAGTCCAGTTTCTAAAGATTTTTTATTTAATAAAGCTGGTGGAAAAGACTTATTAAGGTATGATAGAGAGGGTAAAATGTACACCCGTGAAGAGTTTGAGAGACTTACTCCATTTTTCAATTATAGGCAGTTACTTTATCGCGAAGAAATGCCAGATTCATTAAATGGAGTTGCACTTGATATTCAAGACGTAAAATTGAACAATGTATTTTATGCTATAAAACCATACGATATATTTAGATATACAATTATGCTTAATCCATTAATCGAATCAGCACCAGGGCGACCTGATTTACAAATGCCTCACGAGTTTTTCCGAATTGCCGAGAAAATGGAATTTATTAACTGTAGTACCAATGAAGTTGAAGCAGAATTGAGCAATCTTTTTAATAATGCTCTTATTGAAAATGGATTTGCTTTTCCTGCAAAAAATGTTTTTGGAAATCCCTCTACAAGAAAGCCATTTGATGAAGGCTACTTAGTAGTTGATAACAGTGATAAACTATTTCACATAAAAAGAATTAAAAATAAACCATTTATTCGAAAAGTTGAAATTCCAGAAGGCATAAAAATAGATTATATTCATTTAAGAGAATCAAACTTAAAAGAGCAATATGCTCTTTTTATAACTGATGATAACAAAATATTTATTATCTCATACGATAACTATAGAATAATTGAAATCCCATCCGAGGGATATGATAGAAAGGAAATGCAATTAGTGATTAAAGGCAATATGTTCTATCGTGAAATTGGATTTGTTTCTAATAAAATAGTTAAAACCATAGTTACTGATAGGAACTACAAAGTTATTGATACTTATGAAGAAACATTAAAAACTAACGAAGATTACTTAGTTGGTGATGTTTCCAATTACTTATTTCCATTTAAACTTTCATTAACAAGTTCGGATAATTTGTATGTGGATTTCTATTCCGAAATTTCCGATTTAAGGTTTTTAATAGTAAGCAGCCTTTTAGCTGTTTTTTACCTTGTTTTTAGTAGAAAACGAGATAATAAGTTTCAGTTAATAGATACAATTATTATTCTTGTAACAGGCATTTATGGATTAATAGCAGTTGTTTTAATAAAACATGAAAGCTAGTTTGCAAACACAACTTCTCAATTATGATTAAGATTAGTCAGTCTTTTTAGTATAAAAAGGCTGACTAATCTAATATGATTTTTTTGTTAACAATCAACACAAATTTGTTCTAAGCATCATTTTATATTAAAACAAATAGATAAAAATTATATTAGTTGCCATAAAAAGGCTTAAATTCCACATTTATATTTCAAAAATGATACTGATGACAATACAGATATGAATTACATAATTTAAAAATAAAATAATGGAAATTATGATTGGGTTTATAAGTAGCATCCAGATTTAAAATGAGAAAAATTCCTCAATCTTATAATGAAAAAGCGATATTATTCCAAAAACAATACTTCGAGAGATGGAAATTGCGGGATTTTATTTTGCATATTTTTATTTTAGACAAATGTAAAAAATGAGAAAATAATTGAAGCAATTTATAACTAGAAGTAAATATCAATTTTATTTTTATTAATCATTTCATAACTTGCATAAACTTTTTAAAAATTATTCCTTTTTGTTATTGGGAGGTACTATGAGGAAAAATTTATTTGTTCTAATTCTCTTTTTTTTAACAATTTCTTCGCTAAACTTTGCCCTTGATTATGAGTTTGCCACAACTGGTAAGATTGCTGGTAGAGTTATTGATGCTAAAAGTGAAGGCCTTCCGTTTGTAAACCTGATTATAATGGGGACAAACTATGGAGCTGCATCTGATATTGATGGATATTTTTCAATTATTAACGTTCCTCCAGGTACTTATACAATAAAGGCATCTGCAATTGGATACAACTCAACCATAATTAAAAACGTTCGAGTTTCAATTGACCAAACAACACAGCTTGATATAACAATTACCGAAACTTCAATTTCGTTGAGTGAAGATGTTGTTGTTGTTGCTTCAAAACCTTTAGTTCAAAAGGATTTAACCGCCTCTACTTCTGTTGTTGGCGACGAACTTATTAAGGAATTGCCAGTAACTGATTTGGGCGATATTTTATCACTCCAAGCGGGTATTGTTATTTCTCAAGGCGGTGGAATTCATGTTAGAGGTGGTCGTAGTGGACAAGTTGCTTATCAAATTGATGGTGTTCCTGTTACCGATTCTTACGATGGAAGCAGTGTTGTTGAAGTTAACCAGAATGCTATTAAGGAAATGCAAATAATAAGTGGTGCATTTAACGCAGAATATGGACAAGCACTATCTGGTGTTATCAACTTAGTTACAAAAGATGGTTCAAATAAATATAGTGGCAACATACAGGCATATAGTGGTGATTATATTTCAAACAGAACAGATGTATTTTGGAATATTGATGAAATATCACCTTTTACTGTTGCCAATATTGAAGCTAGTTTAAGTGGTCCAATAATAAAGGATAAGCTTTTCTTTTATGCTAATGTGAGATATTACCAAAACTTGGGTTATTTATATGGTAGAGACCAATTTTCTGTAACGGATAGGGCAGTAGAAGCACCAAATTCTGCTGGTTCAAATTATTTGTTTTTTAATAAATATGGATACCCTTTAGAATCAACAATAACAGATAAATATGTTTCCCTTAATCCATTCAAAAAATATTTTGGACAAGGAAAACTTACATATAGATTAGCTGATGGAATGAAAATTAGCTACAATTTTATTGGTGATGAACAAGAATATCAAAATTATAGTGGTGGAGCAAAATTAACTCCAGATAATAATTTACAACGATTCCAAAATTCTTATTCTCATATTCTTAGTTTAAACCATGCTATATCTAATAGCAGTTTTTATACTTTAAATGCTAGCTACTATACTAAGGAATATCATCATTATTTGTATGAAAACATTTACACAACTGATCCTAATAATCCTTATGAATTTGGAGATAACGATTGGGTTGACTTAATGTTATTAGTTAATGGTGGAAGCTACACACAATATGTTGATAATACTATTCATCAAACACCTGCATATAGTTATGCGGTTGGTGGTACTGATAAAAGTAGATTTGAAAGAAGCACAAAAGCTTTTCTTGGTAAGTTCGATTGGGTTTCGCAGTTAACTCAAGAAATTAATTTGCAAGTTGGTACTGAATACAAGAGACAAGAATTATATTATCACGATATAAACCTTGTTGATATGTTAGATGAAAACGGACAGAAAACAAATCCCTATAATGTTCAAATTCCTCCTCTAGAATCAGTTGATAATAACGAATATCTACACAAACCAGTTGAATTTGCAAGTTATGCTCAAGTAAAAGTTGAAGCATTCAATATGATAATTAATGCAGGTTTAAGATTTGACATGTTTAATCCTGATGGCGTTGTACTTGCTGATCCAACTGATCCAAATTATAAAAATCCTTTAAGACCAAATAACAAATTTAATGATGCTAATGGTAATGGTGTTCAAGATGGTGGTGAAGAAGCTAAATCGGATGAAGATAGATTAGCTTATTGGTATAAAGATGCATCTATTAAAACTCAAATATCTCCACGTATTGGTATTGCATTTCCAATTACCGATCAGGGTGTTATTCATTTTTCTTATGGACATTTTTTCCAATTACCAAGATATGAGTATCTGTATTCAAATCCAGAATTTGAACTTGGTGTTGGCTCTGGTAACTCAGCACTATTTGGTAATGCTGATTTAAAACCACAAAGTACAGTAAAAGGTGAAATTGGTCTTCAACAGCAAATTGGAGAATTTTCAGCGGTTGATGTAACTGTTTTCTTTGAAGATTTTAGAGATTTAACTGGTACACAATCCGATGAAGTACTTGTATTTGGCGGAGCTCAAAGTTATAGTCGCTATGCCAACTCCGATTTTGGCTTTTCAAAAGGATTTGTATTAAAATATTCTCAAAGAATTAGTGATGGTTTAGCTCTTAATTTAGACTATACTTTTTCGGAAACAAAGGGTAATGCTTCCAACCCAGCAGATGCACGTAATGCCGTTCTTGGAGGTGCGTTGCCAGAAACAATTATTGCTCCTTTAGATTGGAATCAAACCCACACTGTAAATGTTTCCATTGCTTATTCACAATCTCGTAATTGGGGTTTTTCAATTATTTCAAATTTCTTTACTGGACAACCATATACTCCTGCTGTAAACAAATTTACTCGTGTTACACAAAATGCTTATCCAAGAAATAGCACAGTTAAACCAACTAATTTTAATGTTGATTTAAGAATTTATAAGGATTTTCCACTTGGCACAACATACATTTCAATTTTTGCTCGTGTAATGAATTTACTTGATTGGGATAATCCAACAGGAGTTTATACTGATACTGGTGATCCTTACTATACAATTTCCAGAACTGAAGCAGATAGAATAAACCCTAATACTTATTACAACACGTTAGATGAAATTTTTATGAATCCAAATAACTTTTCTCAGCCAAGAAGGGTTGAAGTTGGTTTATCTTATAACTTTTAAAAATTTTCGGGTATAAAAATGATGATAAAAACATTAAAGATATTTATAGTGATTTCTTTTCTACTTTCTTTGCAAATTACTGCACAAGGCAGAGGAGATGCTACTTTATTAAAGATAGGATTTCATACTGGAAACAGAGTTGGAATTTCTTTTTATAACGATGGAGCAATTACTGGTTTTCGACAAGGAATTGATATTAGAGGCGAGTGGCCCCTTGGTTCTGGCGAAAATTATATTGGTGATGTTACTCCATTAATTGGTGTTGAGTTTACAAATACTAATAATATAACACTTCAATCTGTTGCAATTTCTCGTGGTCCACGAACTAATCAAGGTGACGAAAGACATCCAACGCAAGGGTATTTTTGGGGGTTTAACCCAATTCCTGGTTTCATTAATCCTAATGGTGAATCTGTTGCAATGAGTCATTTGCAAAATTCATGGCCAATTGGTGGATGGACAGATCCTGGTGGTTTCCCGGATGTTGTTGATTATGTAGATAAAGATGGTAATACAGAATGGTGGGGATATTTTGGGCGGGGAATTGCTCAAGCTGATCAAGAAAGCTTTTTTGTTGCTGATGACCAAATGGACGACGAGTTTAACGGGGTAAACTCTTCAGACGAAGCCACTCTTTGGATTCCCGATAATAAAGATTTATCACGACATGGGATGGGTTTGCAATATACGCAACGTGGTTTCCAATGGTCAAGTTTCTTAGCAGAAGATGTAGTTTTTTGGTTAATGGATATTCATAACGATGGAACTGCAAACTATCGACGTGCTGATTTTGGAACTGTTGTTGGAACTCTTGCTGGTGGTGATGGCGATAGTGGTGATGATCTTGGGTCATTTAATGTTGAAAAATCAATCACATATTCTTGGGATAGTGATGGTATTGGTAACAAGGGACAAAAAGTAGGTTATGTTGGGTATGCTTATTTAGAATCTCCAGGTAATCCTTTTGATGGAATTGATAATGATGGTGATTCTGAAGATCTTTCTTCTCCTCGTTTTGGTGTTCCAGATTTTCTTGCTAAAACTTATGCCGCTGGCGATGTAGTTATTTTAATTGATAAAATAACCTATGAAAGAACTAAGTATACTTTAAGCAGTTTGCCCGATACAGTGTATTCTCTTGGCGAAATGATTGTTGTTAATAGTGGTGTCTCTTTAAGAGAAGGGCATATTGGAAGTGTTGTTAATGGTGTATCTATTCCAGACCCCACTGCCTCTGATGGAATTGATAATGATTTGGATGGCTTAATTGATGAAAACGAAGCTATTCATATTACTTCAAGAACTATTAAGGGACAAGAACCTGTTAAATATATAAATTACTTTACAGGTGAAGGTCTTAATGATTTACTTATTGATGAAAAACGCGATAACGATATTGATGAAGATGGCGACTGGGATGTTACTTCTGATGACCTTGGACAAGATGGTTTAGGTCCTGACGATGATAATTATCCAGGAAAAGACCTTGGGGAAGGAGATGGAGTTCCAACACAAGGCGAACCAAACTTTGGAAGAACTGACCCTGATGAATCTGATCAAATTGGTTTAACAGCTTTTAACTTCTTTGCTCAAGCCTCTTCTCCCGATATGTCCAACGACTCACTTTTGTGGATAAGAATGACTCCTGGTCGTTTTGATGTTATACCCCCAATTCCTCAAGATGGAGATTTTATATATGCATCTGGCTTCTTCCCATTATTGTCTAAAAAAATTGAACGATTTTCAGAAGCTCTTTTGTTTGGTGAAGATTTAAAAGATATTCAAAGCAATCAACAAATTGTTCAACAGATTTACAATTCTGGATATAAATTTCCACAACCTCCTCGTAAACCAAAAATTACTATTACACAGGATGATGGTAAAGTTGTTATTTACTGGGATAACGGTCCAACTGAACGCTCTAAGGATTTTATAACAAAAAAATTAGATTTCCAAGGATATAAAATTTATCGTACAACTGATGCTGGCTTCAGGGATGCTCGAACAATTACTAACGCATTTGGAGTACTAGCTTTTGATAAACCAATTGTTCAGTACGATATTGCAGATTCTATTAGTGGGTTCTATTATCCAACTGAGTCAATGTTAGAGCAAATAGGTGGTACTACATACTTCTTAGGAGATAACACAGGTGTTGTAAACAGATTTATTGATTCTACCGTAACTCCTGGAATTACATATTATTATGCAGTTTGTGCATATGATGCCGGGGATGCAGAATTGGCAATATTTCCGTCTGAAAATTCAAAATTTATTTTTAGAGAAGCTACTGGTAATATTCTTACTGATGATAATACAGGTTTTATTACTCCTGGCAGAAGACCTACTGGTTATGAAAAAGCCAATTTATTAAGTTTTGAAAAAAACGATACTTATAAAGCTACTGGCGATATTGAAGTTGAAATAATAGATGACGAAAAAATTAATAATAATTTTTCATATCAATTAACTTTTAGAGATACAGCTCTCCAAGGTTATACCGAAAATTATTCTCTAATCGATTTACAAACTCCAGATACTGTCTATTTTCCTTTAACAAATAATACTTCTATTGTTAATCCTGGCGACTCAATTATTGTTCCAACAGGAACCGACACAGTAGTAGTAAATGGAAAATTAGTTGCCGTTAATACTGATTATTACACCGCAGCTTATGATACTTTAATTAATAAAGACAATATTTTTACCGGAAATACAAAAATTATTCATGGTTTTAGATTACAAATTTATAACGATTGGGTAATTAAAGAAGATACTTCACTTTCTGGATTTGTCGATTTAAATAATCTAAAAACTGTAAATTATTCTTTCCAAATATTTACTAATGCAGATAAACCTGCTGATAATGGGATAAATATTCCAAACGATTATGAAATTCAATTTTTCGATTCTACATTTGTTAACATGTCCGTTGCTGATACTATTGGTAAAAAATTACCACCATTTAAGACAATAATTCCAGCAGCTGAAACTCATTTGAAAGTATTTAATAAAACTACTGGAAAGGAAATTGATTTTGTTTATTTGAAAACAGGGACAATAACAACAACATACAGTCTATGGTTTAAAGAAAATGTTTTAGGAAAGTATGTTAGAACTTGGAGGATAAATATAAATTATTTAGAGCCAAAAATTCCTTTAGAAACAGCAGGTAAATTAATCATCACAACCACAAAACCATTTAGTAGTGCCGATGTGGTAACGTTTGCTGTAAAAGGTCCACAAATGGATGAAACTGGAAAAACAATGAATCTTGATTTAATCAAAGTGGTTCCAAATCCTTATGTTGTTACTCATAGTGGTGAATCTGCATTATTAAGTAGCCAAACAAGTGGACGGGGAGAACGAGAAATTAGATTTACTCGAGTTCCTCCTGGTTCTAAAATTTCAATTTTTACTGTTCGTGGAGATAAAATTAAAGCTCTTCAGCAAGATAATATGTTTATAGGCGATGTTTATTGGAATTTGCGAACAGATGAAAATTTAGATGCTGCTTATGGCGTTTATATTTTTGTAGTTGAGACACAAAATGGTGAAACAAAAATTGGCAAATTTGCCTTGTTAAAGTAACGGAGTGAAATAATGAAAAAAAATATATTAATCATATTGATGACTTTATCGGTGAGTTTGTTTGGGCAATCTAAAACTGGCTCAACTGCTGCACCGTTCCTAAATATTGGCATTGGGCCTCGTGCTATTGCTATGGGTGGTGCATTTGTTGCCACCGCTAACGACGTAAGTTCTCTTTACTGGAATCCTGCTGGCGCTGCAAGAATGAATAAAAGCGGTGCACTTTTTACACATTCTAAATGGTTCGCAGATATTGCCTATAATTGGGCAGGTGCTGTTGTAAATATGGGAGACGCTGGGGTTATTGGTGTTTCTGTTACAAATCTTGATTATGGTGATATGGAAATTACAACTTTAGCTGAATCAGAAGGAACTGGCGGAACTTTTACTGCAAATGATTTAGCAATTGCAGTAACTTATTCCAAAAACCTTACTGATAGGTTTTCAATTGGTGGAACTGTAAAATATATTTCTCAAAATATTTGGAATAGCTCTGCTTCAACTTATGCAGTTGATCTTGGAGTTTTATTCCATTCGGATGTTTACGGTTTGCGTATTGGTGCTTCTATTACAAATCTTGGTGGCGATATGCAAATTACTGGTAGCGACTTAAATGTTCAACATGATATTGACCCATCGCAATATGGAAATAATGACCAAATTCTTGCAACATTAGATACTGATAAATGGCCTCTTCCATTAACATTTAAAATTGGTGTTGGAATGGATATAATTGATTTGGAAAACCATAAATTTACTATAGCTGTCGATGCTCTCCATCCAAGTGATAATAAAGAATCAATAAATGTTGGAGCAGAATATTTAGTCTTTAACATGATTGCTCTTCGTGGAGGTTACAAATCACTCCTTTTAGAAAATTCGGAAGAAGGACTTACACTCGGTTTTGGATTAAAGTATGATTTTGCCCCTCAATTAGCAGTATTTATTGATTATGCTTATCAAAAATTCGGAATATTAAAAGATGCTCAACATTTTTCGGTTGGGGTTAATTTTTAATTTAACTAAAAGCCCACGAAATATTTCGTGGGTTTTTTGTATCCAATAAGTTGCATAAAGACGTAGTTCATTCGGTCTTTACAGTTTCTACTTTATAATTGACTAATAATTGAATAATTTTGCAGTATCAAAAATTAGAAATATTAGGTAAAAAATGAACCGACAAATTTTGTGGGTTATATTAATATTAAGTGTTGTATTCAGTTCTTGTAAGTTGGATAAAAATATTACTAATCCAATTAAACCTAATGATAAAACAATACCTTACTCACCAACACCTTCAACTGGAGCAATTAACGTTCAAAATTATCAACGTTTAAGTTGGGAATGTTCTGGTGCAACAAGTTACACAATATATTTTGACAAAGTAACTCCACCAGTTACTATCATAAAATCCAACACAACCGATAAATTTACAGATGTTATTGCTAGTGGAACAAATGCTGTTTACTACTGGAATGTAGTTGCAAACTTTAGCGATGGAACACAAAAGAGTAGCCCAATTTGGCATTTTACAACTAGCCAAATTTATACAATTCCACCTGGATATGTTTTAACTACACACACTGTTACTACAGCTACCCCAAATATTGTAAAAATGATGTTTCAAGCAACAGATATTTCAAACAAAGGAATTGATTATTTAACAATAAATGATTTTGAAATTTCTGAAGATGGCGAAACTGTTTCAATATTTGAGTCAAATTTATCAATAACAAAGCGGTTGGCTAATCCTTATTTATTAAAAACAGTTTTAATGATTGATAATAGCACAAGTATTAGTGATGATGCAAATAGTTTACAACTTTTGAAAGATGCCGCGAAAAATTTTGTTAACAATATGACTACTCAGCAACAAGTGGCACTTTATAAATTTTCGAGCAGCCCCGAAATAGTTATGGATTTTACTACAGATAAAAATGCATTAAAAAATGCAATAGATAATATTGGAAGTGGATTTGCAAGCACTAATCTTTACGGTTCTGTAATTGAGGGAGTTTCACATTGGACTGATATAATTACTCCTGATAATATTATCCAAGGTTCACTTGTATTATTCACAGATGGAAATGATACACAAGGAAGTAAAACTTTATCCGATGCATTAAATGCAATTGGTAAAAAAAAGGTTTACACTGTTGGTCTAGGTTCTGAAATTGAACCAGAAATTCTGAAAGAAATTGGTAATCAAGGAGCTTTTACAATAACGGAATTAAGCGAATTAAATCAAGTGTTTTTGCAAATTCAGCAAGAAATAGAAACTTATGCAAATAGTTTTTATTGGATGGAATACTCAAGTCCTAAACGTGGAAATAATGAGCATTCAATTTATTTAAGAGTTGTTGGAAATCAAATATATTCTGTTGCCGATGGAACATTTAGCAGTGCGGGATTTTTTGACCCAATTCCAGGTATTTATATTAATTCTACATTTGCTAATCCACTTGGAGATTCTGTGTTTACACTAATTGCAGGAGGCTACCCAGTTGAGCTTAATTTATCAACTTTTGGAGATACTAAAAGTCCAATTTATAGTTGGGGAACAAATCCTTCACTAATTGTTACAGAAATTAATCCACCAGAAAATTCAAATGTACAAATATCTGCTCCAAGTTCTGCTTTGGCTGGAACTGGTTCACTAACCGTTGATGATACACAAAACGGTTTTAACAAAACACTTAGTTTTAAAATTAGTAGATAAGGGAAATAAATGTCAGTTACAAAAAATGAAGTTGAACATATTGCAAAACTTGCAAAATTGAAATTTAATGAAAACGAAATAGATGAATATACAACTCAATTAAATCAAATTCTTACCTATGTTGATAAGTTAAATGAGTTAGATACCGAAAATATAAAACCCCTTTTACATCCAGTTGATGGTGAAAATGTATTTAGGGAAGATGTTCAAAAAAAATCAATTTCAACAGAAGATGCACTTAAAAATACTTTATATAAAACAGATAAGTATTTCAAAGTTCCAAAAGTAATTAAGTAGAATATAAATAAATGAATATTGTAGGAATAATTCCCGCTCGCTTTGCCTCAACCAGACTTATGGGTAAACTACTTGCAAATATTGGTGGAAAGACGGTAATTCAACACACTTACGAAAATGCAAAAAAATCAAAATTAATGAATGATGTTATAATTGCTGTTGATGATGAGGTTTTATATAAAGCTGTCCGTTCGTTTGGAGCAAAAGCAAAGTTAACACCAAAAGAATTTTTAACAAGTACCGAAAGGGTTGCTTATATTGCATCCGAAATGTCAGCCGATGTTTTTCTAAATATTCCAGGCGCAAATCCGTTTGTGAGTCCAAAAATGCTTGACCAAGTTATTGAACCACATCTTTTTGACCCTGATACTTTTATAACAACATTAGCAAAAAAAATTGAATCTGTTGATGAAATGAAATCTACTGTAGTTCCAAAAGTTGTGTTTGATTATAATAATCACGCTTTATATTTTTCTTATTCACCAATTCCTTTTGTTAAAGATGCTAAAACAAATATTGAAAAAGTTTTTAGTGCCGAAATTTATAAACATATAGAAATTTATGCTTATTCAAATGAAGCAATTGAAACAATTAGTAATTTAGCACCAACTGATTTAGAAAGAATTGAAAAACTTGAACAATTACGATTGCTTGAACACGGACTCAAAATTAAAATGGTAGTTACAGAGGAAGAATATTTAACAATAAATAATCAAACTGATCTTGAAATTGCGCGAAAATACTTTGAAAACAAAAAATAAGAAGGTTGTTATGAAAACTCCAAAAAAAATTAAAATTGCAAATCTTCCAACCCCAATTCAAAAAATTGAATTTAGGGGAACCCAATTTTTAATTAAAAGAGATGATTTTACTGGCACGGAACTAACAGGTAACAAAATTCGAAAATTGGATTATATTCTTGCAGATGTAAAAAAGAAAAATGCCGATTATTTATTTACATCTGGTGGCGATCAGTCAAACCATGCAAGAGCAACTGCAATTGCAGCAAGACAAATTGGAGTAAAAACAAAACTTTTCCTTTGGGGAAGTGAAACACAAAATCCTGATGGAAATTTATTTCTTGACCAACTTGTTGGAACTGAAATTGTGTATTTATCAAAAAATGATTATGCCAATGTCAGTTCAATTATGTTAGAAGAAAGCAAAAAATTACAAAAGGAAGGACACAAAGTTTATGTTTTGCCTTCGGGTGGCTCAACTCCACTTGGTTTGTGGGGATACATAAATTTTATGAATGAATTAAAAGAGCAAAAAAAACTTACAAAAATTAAAGGAATTCTTTCTGCTTATGGTAGTGGAGGAACTTCTGCTGGAATGCTGCTTGGTGCTGCTTTGTTAGGCTCAAAAATTAAAATTTATGTTGTTAATGTTTTGGATGACCCAGAATTTGTCCGCTCCGCCATTATTCAATTAGTTGAAGACGCAATTGTTGATTTTAAATTGAAAGTTAAAGTTAATTACGATAATCTTATTATTTTAGATGGCTATTCTGAAGAAGGTTATAAAAACATTACTGATGAAAAATTAAAAGTAATAAAAGAACTATTTCAAACAACAGGAATTTTATTAGACCCAACATACACTGGCAAAGCTTTTTATGCGTTTTATGAAAATTTTCTTAAAGAAAAGAAAAATTGCAAAATTCTTTTTGTGCATACTGGTGGAATTTTTGGAGTATTTCCAAAACGAAAGAAATATCTTGAGGCTTAAAAAATGAATGAAAAAATTAGAGTAATTGTCGCTAAATCTGGATTGGATGGTCACGATAGAGGTGCTAAAATTGTTGCAGCTGCACTTAGAGATGCTGGAATGGAAGTTATTTATACTGGTCTGCGACAATCTGCCGAAATGATTGTTGAAGCTGCCATTCAAGAAGATGTTCACGCAATTGGAATTAGTGTTTTATCAGGTGCCCATAATACAATATTCAAAAAAATATTAACCCTAATGAAAGAAAAGCAAATGGATGATGTGCTTTTATTCGGAGGTGGAATAATTCCAGATGAAGACATCAAAAAATTAAAGGAATTAGGTGTCGGCGAATTGTTTACTCCAGGTGCATCCACTTCACAAATTTCTAATTACGTGGTTGAATGGGTGAAAAATCATCCACGCCAACTTGTTTAGGTGAGAGTAAATTCTTTGAATAAAACAGATGCTAACAGAATTCTTTCAATTGATTTGATGCGAGCTTTTGCCGTTTTTATGATGATTCAAGGGCATACAACTCATTCGTTATTAAATATTTCATCAATTGATATCAATTCTAACTTTTATCAATTATGGCTTTTTTTTCGTGCTTTTACAGCGCCACTGTTTATTTTTTCTGCAGGATTTGTCTTTTCATATTTACTATCCCAAAAAGAATTTGATTATACAATTAACCCCAGAATTTTAAAAGGAATTTATCGTGGAATTACACTTATTCTTATTGGTTATCTTTTAAGATATCCGACGATAAAATTTTTTAATATTGCTTATGTAAGCTATTCGCAATGGTTAACTTTTTTTACGGTTGATGCACTTCACCTTATTGGTATTGGATTATTACTGATTGTCTTTTTTTCATATTTGTCACTAAAAATAAAAGTTAATCCAATTATTACTTTTTCAATTTTGACAATTATCGTTTTTTTTGGTTCTCCACTTTTTCTTCAATTTGAGTGGGAAAACACCAAAAATATTTTTATAGCTTCTTATTTTACAAGTAAATTTGGATCAATATTCCCAATATTTCCTTATCTGGAATTTGTCTTTTTCGGAGCAATTTGGGGATTTATAATTTCACAAGAAAATAGTTTTATTACAAAAAAGTTAAATTTATTTATAATTTTAATTATTGGTATCGCACTATTCTATTCATCCAAATTTGTTGATTTTGTCTATTTTGATTCCGTTTTGAGATTTGGTGCATTATTAATTCTTTTATCCATTTTTAGTTTTATTGGCACACTCAGTAGTTCTTTACCAAAAGTTGTTCAATCATTTTCTAAAAATTCTTTGTGGATTTATATAATTCATTTAGTGATTTTATATGGTTCTCCAACTTCCATTGGTCTATCTCAAATAATTGGAAATTCATTATCTGCCGAATCAACAGCGATAGCTGTTACTTTAATGTTAATTTTAATGATATTTATATCCTTAGGAATTGATAAATTTAGAGTAAGAAAGTTTAATTATTTTAGAAAAAATTTTAGATTGGAATAGGTTTTTTGATGCATGATTTACCAATTAGAGATCCAAATAAATTAGATGAAGAAGTTACTATTGAAAAGGCTTTGCGCCCCAAAAATTTCAACGAATTTAGTGGGCAACAGAAAATTACTGACAATTTAAAAGTCTTTATTGGTGCTGCAAAAAAGAGAGGTGAAAGCCTTGATCATGTTCTTCTTACTGGACCACCGGGACTTGGGAAAACAACCCTTGCAAATATTATTGCTAACGAATTGGGTGTTAATTTAAAACTCACTTCTGGTCCTGTACTTGAAAAACCTGGCGATTTAGCAGGCATTTTAACTAATTTAGAAGAAAATTCTGTTTTATTTATTGATGAAATACACAGATTAAGTCCAGTTGTTGAAGAGTATTTATATTCGGCTATGGAAGATTATAAGTTGGATATTATGATAGATACTGGTCCTAATGCAAGAAGCATTCAAATAAAACTTCCGCAATATACATTAATTGGAGCTACTACTCGTGCTGGTTTACTTACTGCTCCTTTGCGAGATCGTTTTGGAATAAAATTTAGATTAGATTATTACGATAGTGCGTTACTCAAAAATATTGTTATTCGCTCAGCCAATTTGTTAGATGTTATTATTGATGAAAATGCCGCTTTAGAATTAGCAAAACGTTCACGAGGTACTCCACGAATTGCTAATAGATTACTTAGAAGAACCCGTGATTTTTCTGATTTTGATAATATAAATAAAATTGATATTGCAACAACTCAAAAAGCCTTAAAAGCTTTGGAAGTTGATGAAGATGGTTTGGATGAAATGGATAAAGATATAATTCTTTCCATTATTGAACGGTTTAATGGCGGACCTGTTGGTTTAAGTACACTTGCTGTTAGTGTTAATGAAGATGCTGGTACAATTGAAGAAGTTTACGAACCATTTTTAATACAACAAGGATTTATTCAAAGAACTCCGCGTGGCAGAGAAGCAACCGATTTAGCTTACAAAAGATTTAATAAAAAAAGAACAAAGCGCGGAATTAACCAAGATGATTTATTTGAAGGAGTTTGATTATTATACTCGATAAAGATATAAAACAAAAAATTGCAAACGTTAAAATATTTCTTTTTGATTTAGATGGAGTTTTAATTCTTAATAAAGACAAAAATGAAGATGTGCTTTTAAATTGTGTTAAAGAATTTACAAAAAAATTAAAATCGAAAAAGTATTATGCTGGTATTATTACTCAGCGTAAAGAAGATGAATTAACTAATAACCTTACTGCAATTGATAATTGCATTGTTATTACATCGTCGTTTAATAAAGTTGGAGGAGTTCAAGCAATTCTTAAACAATTGAATTTAACATTTTCAAATGTGCTTTATATTGGTGATGATATGCTTGATATTCCATTATTGCAAAAAGCTGGAATTGCAATAGCTCCAAATAGTGCTAGACGTGAAGTTAAGCGAATTGTTGATTTTACTATTGATATAGATATTAATGGAAGCATTTTAAACAATGTACTTGAAATGATTGAAAAACTGAGTTATGATTAAAATTAAAGCAAAATACGTCTTCATTTTAATAATTAGTGTTTTTTTTATTCAATGTAATAATGAAAACATTAAACCAAAAGTAGATTTAACAATGGAAGAAGAGAACATTCCTATTCTGGAAAGTTGGAATTCTAAAATTATATTTACTGATAACGGCAATTTGAAAGCAATTCTTTACACAGATTACATGGAAGCTTATGAAAGTCCTAAAGAAAAATTGTTAAAAAATGTTAAAGTAGAGTTTTTTAATTCTTTAGGAAATAAGTCATCTCAATTAACATCAAAAAAAGGCAAAATTGATGATGCTACTCAAGATATGTATGCGCTTGATAGCGTGGTTGCAGTTAACGATAGTTCGCACGTTAAATTGGAAACCGATGAATTAATGTGGAGAAAAGCAGATGAAAAAATTGTGAGTGAAAAGTTTGTGCGAATTACAACTGAAACCGAAGTAATTGAGGGTTTTGGTTTAGTTTCTGACCAAAATATTGAAAATTACGTTATTAAAAATGTTACTTACCAAACAACTACTTCGAAAGCAAAATAATGAAAAAAATATTTCATATAATCATACTTTTGTTTTCCTCTCTTCTTGCTCAAGAAAAATCCGAAATAATCCGAGTCATTGGTGATTCTTTAATTGGTAAAACAATAGATGGAATTAGTTTTCGTGAGGTTATTGGTAATGTAGTTATGACGCAAGGAAATGTTAAAGTTACTTGCAATAAAGCCATTCAAAATTTGACAAATAATAACGCAGAATTAATCGGAAATGTAATTGCTACTCAAGATACTATTACAATTACTTCTGATAAAGGTTTTTATTTTGGTGATGAAAAGTATATTTATTCTGACAGAAAATTGACACTAAAAGACGGGCATGTTGTACTTACTGCCGATTCTGGTTACTATTATTTCAATTTGGAAAAATCCGTTTTTAATTCAAATGTTCAGCTTGTTGATTCTATCAATACTTTAAAATCAAGTACACTTACATATTTTAGTGAAATTCAAAAAGCAATTGCTGTTGGAAATGTAAATATCTCGGACAAAGAATCTATAATTTTTTGTGATAGTTTGATTCATCTAAGGACAATCAAAAAATCAAATGCTTTTAGAAATGTACGTATTGTAAATAAAAAACAGAAGCTTACAATTATTGGAAATGAACTAATTGATGATGGTGAAATAAACTTTACTAGAATTATTGGAAATCCACTTTTAACCAAAATTGATACTACTAACGAAGGTAAATTAGATACCTTATTAATACGAGCAAAAGCGTTTGAATCAAAAGAAGATTCTGTTAAAAAATTATTAGCAATTGATTCAGTTAAAATTATTAGGGGCGAATTATCATCAGTTAATAATTATACAGTGCTTTATAGAGATGAAAATAGATTAATGATAAAAAAAATAAAGAACGATAAAAATTCACCTGTACTTTGGTACACAAATTCACAATTAGTTGGTGATTCCATAAACATATTTTTATCGAATAATAAACTTGATTCTATTCATATTAGAAATGAAGCTACGATCCTTTCCAAAAATGAAAAATATAATTATCGTTTTGACCAAATTTCTGGTGATAAAATAAATCTTTATTTTAGCAAAGGGAAATTAAAATTAACAGATGTTAAAGGTGAAGTTTTAAGTATTTATTTTATGTTTGAAAAAGGTGAACCAAATGGATTAATTAAATCAAGTTCCAGTAGAGCAAAAATGAAATTTGATGATAACGCTGTAGTAAATGTTTCAATGTATGAATCTGTTCAAAGTGAGTACCATCCAGAAAATTTAATAAAAGGAAATGAGTTAGATTTTACAATTCCATCATTTATAATTTATAACAATAAGCCTAAGAAATCCGTTTTAATTCAAGGAAGAAAATAGATGTCAAAAATATTAACTTTAAGAAGTGAAGATTTAGTTAAAGTTTATAAAAAAAGAACTGTTGTTGATAACGTTTCGGTTAGTTTAAATCAAGGGGAAGTTGTTGGTCTGCTTGGGCCAAACGGTGCTGGAAAGACAACCACTTTTTATATGATTGTAGGAATGATAAAGCCCAAAAGTGGAAAAGTCTTTTTAGATGATGTTGAAATTACTTCGGAGCCAATGTACAAGCGGGCTAAAATGGGTATTGGCTATTTACCTCAAGAAGCATCGGTATTTAGGCGACTTACGGTTGAGGAGAATATAATGGCAATTCTTCAACTTATTAAAATGGATAATTCAAAACGGAAGGAAAAAGCGGAATCGTTGATGGAGGAATTAAACATAACTCATATTAGAGATAGCAAAGGTTTTCAGCTAAGCGGCGGAGAGAGAAGAAGAACTGAAATTGCTCGTGCTTTAGCAAGCGACCCAAAATTTATTCTGTTGGATGAACCATTTGCAGGTGTTGATCCAATTGCAGTTGAAGATATTATGACAATTGTGGCAAATCTTAAACATAAAGGAATTGGCATTTTAATAACAGACCACAATGTGCACGAAACTCTTGGTATTGTTGACCGTGGATATATTTTGATAAATGGAAATCTGTTTAGAGAAGGAACCGCAACTGCCTTAGCTGAAGATGAAGATGTAAGAAAGCTTTACCTTGGGGAAAATTTTAAACTTGAAAGATATTAATACATAAAAACTAAACAACATAATAAAATATAAAGGAAACAAATGAATATCTACCAAACATATATTACTCTGCACATAATCTTTTCTGGAATTTGGCTCGCATTTTTTGCTGTAGAATTTATTTTACGAAGCAAAATAAATAAAGGAATTTCAGTTAATGAAAATATTTCAAATTATTTGATGTTTACAAATATTTTTGGAATTGTTGGCTCAATTGGCATATTGATTACTGGAATATTGCTTGTCCTAAATTCTGGATATGGCTTTTTCGATATGTCAAGCAATCATTGGTTAGCAACAAAACAAATTATTTTAGTTGCGATTTTAATCATTACTGGAGCACTTGTAATTCCAACCGCAAAAAAAATTAGAATTGAGCTTAAAAATAATGTTGCAACATTATCACAGGAAAACATTAAAAAAATATTTAGAGCAAATTTAATAATCAACATCCTAGTTTTATTAAATCTTCTATTTGCAATTACTCATAGATTTTATTCTTGAAACAATTTTAATAAAATCTTTGGATTTCTAATTTGTAATTTAAAAGCCATTATACTTATTGTTTAATGGCTTTTGAATTTTTGAAGGGTTATAAAATTTATTTTAGTATAAATTCGGATTCTAAATCAAAATATTCATTTAGAGAATTATTATAACGATAAAGTAGCTTTTTGGTGCTTTTAACAACATTTAGGCTTACTTTACAGATTTGAGTGGCTTCAGCTTTTGTCCTTTCAATAAATTCAGTTTCATCATAAAAATCATTTATTAGTCCTAATTTTTTTAGTTCTGTTGCTGGTAACTTTGTACCTCTGAATAGAAGGTCTGCTACTTGAGATTGGCAAAGATAATTTGGCAGAAAGAAAGGTAATGCTCCACTTGGGTGAAGTCTGTATTTTATGTGTGAGAGGACAAAATTTGTATTAGTTGAAGCAAAACGAAAATCGGCAGCAAGTGAAAGCCCAAAGAATGGAGATACAATATCACCATTAATTCCAATGATTAGTAATTTTTTAAACGAAATTATTTTTCTGATAATGTTTCCCAAAATAGTTATTTCGCGTGTTCTAATTTCATTTTTAGTAAATCGAGAAATTTCTTTTGGATTTTGCGGGTCAAAATCACTACCAATAATTTCTGCTAAAAACTCATTATATGCTTTTTCGGACATTGCCTCATTTTCATTTAATACCAAAACGCCTCTTACATTTTCCGATTGTTCAACTTTATCAAACCAAGGAATAATATCAGTATTTCGAGCGACAGATGAAACAGAGTTAAAAGCATTTCCTTTAATAGTTAAGATAGCCACATCATTTTCAATCTCACAATTGAATTCACTATTAGTAAATTCAATATTTTTTAAGTGCTCCATAATTACCTCCTCTTAAGTGTGAGGTGCATTCTATAATAAATGCACCTCAAAATCAATCTATATTTTTTTTGCCGATTTATTTTTTCTATCTTCAAAAATGTAATAGAAAGCTGGAACAACAAATAAAGTTAAGACAGTTGAAACAATTAAACCACCAATTGCAACTACACCAAGGGGTTGTCTCATTTCAACACCAGAAGAACCAATTCCAATAGCCAAAGGTAACATACCTAAAATAATTGCTAAAGTTGACATTATAATTGGTTTTAGTTTTGTAGGGCATGCTTCGATTAATGCATCTTTTACATTAAGATTTTGTTCACGAACAAGTTGGTTTGTATAATCGAGCATAAGAATTGCGTTATTTACAACTATACCAATTAACATTATTATTGCCATTAACGATGTGATTGCGAACGCAATTCCAGTGTAGTATAGCGAAGCAAGTACACCAATAATTGCGAGTGGTACTGTTAGCAAAATGAATACTGGTTGAACAAAACTTTCCAAAATTGCAGCAAGTAATAAATAAGTTAGAAGCATTGCCAAAACAAATGCAAATCCCATATCAGTAACCATTTCTTTCATCATTTCTGCTGTTCCAGACCATTTAATTTTATATCCTTCTGGAAAATTAATTCCTTTCATCCTATTTTCAATTTCATTTGTTACATTTCCTAATGGAATACCGGGAGCAGGTGAACCTGTAAACTGAATTGTTACATATTTATCACGATGCAAAATCTTTGAATAACTCTTAGTAAATTTCACATCAGCTAATTGAGAAATTCTGTAAACATTACCATTTCTTGAAGGTATTGAAATTTTTCCAATTTTTTCTGGCGAATCAACTGAAGCGTCATTCATTGTTACTGTAATATCATATTCCTCACCATCTTCTAAGTATTTTGAAGCTACAATTCCCTCTAAGGCAGAGCGAACTGTTATTGCAATTTCTTGTGCAGAAATACTACTCTCACTAAGTTTTTTTCTGTTTGGAATTATAGTAATTTCAGGTTTGCCTTCACGAGAACTTTGATCAAGATTTATAAGTCCAGGTATATCTTGTATTTTAGTAAAAATTTCGTTTTTAAGTTTATTCAAAACTTCAAGATCTTGCCCCATAACAAAGAATTGAATTGGAGCTCCGCCACCACCAAATGACTTGTAATCAACTGTAATTAATCTTGCATTAGGAATAACAGAAAGTTCTTTAACAAACTCATTAATATAATAATCAAGTTTTTGTTCCCTTTGATCAGCTAGAACAAAATTTATATCCATACGTGCTACATTTGTTCCAGTGTTTATATCCGTAATTTTACCAAGTTCTGTAACAATGCTTTTCATTCCAGGATACTTTTTGATTTTATCTTCCATTGTTTTCAGAACTTTACCAGTTTCGTAAATATTATATTCTTGTGGAAGCTCAACAGTAACTTGCAATAAACCATTATCAGATTGAGGCATCATATCAAAACCAATTTTCGGTCCGTAATATAAAACTGATATAATGAACAGCACAAAGGAAAAAGCAATTATTATTAAACTTACAAATTTATTTTTTAAAGATTTAGTAAGAATTTTACGATAAAAATTATCCCATGTTAAATAGAAAGCATCAGCTTTTTGAGCAAGTCTATTTACTTTCCCATCTTTTCTAATCATTAAAGAGGCTAACATTGGTGTTAATGTAAAAGAAAACAATAGGGAAAATATAGTGGAAAATGCAGCGGCAAGAGCAAGTTCTTTCATAAACATTCCAACCATTGAAGACATATTTGCAATTGGAAGAAACACAACAACATTGGTTAATGTTGCTGCAACAACTGCAATTGCAACTTCAGTTGTTCCTTTTATGGAAGCATCTTTGGGGGAATTTCCCATATCTTTATGCCTAAATATATTTTCAATTACAACCACAGAGTTGGATACGAGCACACCAACAGAAACAGAAATACCCATTAACGACATAACATTTAAGCTCATATCAAACCATTGGAAAAGCAAGAAGGTTGATATGATTGAAGCTGGCATTGAAAGTGCAACAATTATTGTTGAACGAATATTAAATAAGAAAAGGAATAAAATTATTGAAGTTAAAATAACCCCAAGTGAAATATTACTTGTAGTATCATCAACTGAACTGCGAGTAAAAACTGAGTTATCACTAACAATTTTTAGTGATAATCCTTTTGGTAAAGAAGAAAGAATTTCGGGCAGTGCCGCATTTACAGCATCAGAAACATCAACTTCGTTTCCATCCGAACTTTTAATAATTGAAAGCCGAACTGCATTAGAATCAGTAATCCCAGTTTCGCTATCAAAATATACTGCGCGTTTACGAATTTCTTTTCCTGAATCTTCAACATTTGCAATTTGAGCTAATCTTTTATCACCAAAAGCTGTTGGAATTTCAAGATTTTTTAATTCGTTAACATCTTGAAACTTTCCTTTTACACGAACCGAGTATTCCTGATTTGCTAATTTAAAAGTACCACTTGGTAAATCAATGTTTTGAGAAGCTAAAATATTTAACATTTGCGGAAGTGAAATAAAATTTTCGTAAACAACTTTATTTTTTAGAGCAATTCTAATTTCTCTTTCTTGACCACCAGCTAATTTAACATCGGCTACACCATTTATTTGTGATAATCGGTCTTTTAATCTTGTTGAAGCAATATGATAAAGTTCTCTTGAATCTTTTTCACCACTTAGAACTAAATCCATAATGGGAGCTGCATTAATATCAATTTTTTGAATAATTGGTTTTTTTGCATCCGAAGGAAGATCGTTCAAAATTTGATCTACTTTATCCTTTACTTCTTGATTTGCTACATCAACATCCTTTGAAAGGGCAAATTCAATAAGAGTAATTGCAACTCCATCCATATTATAAGATTCAATTCTTTTTATTTGGCTGATAGTGGAAACCGCATCTTCCACCTTTTTTGTAATTAAGGTCTCATTTTCTTTTGGCCCTGCACCAGGATAAATAGTTGTAATTGTTACATACGGAATTTCAACCTTAGGCATATTGTTCAAATTTAATGTGTTGAACGCCAATCCACCAAAGAGTATAAAGACCATTAGAATAACAGTTGTAAGTACTGGACGTTCAACTGAAAGTTTTATTAAATTCATATTGTCTCCTTTACTTAACCACTTTTATTTTTGATCCGTCACTTAATCTGGAGAAACCTTGAGTAATTAATGAATCGCCAACTTTTAATTCATCTTTAATTTCAAAATTTTCTCCAGTTTCGTTAGAAATAGCAACAAAAACTTTTTTAGCTAAATTGTTTTCAGCTATAAATACAAAGTTTTTCCCATTGTCATTGCTAACCAAATTACGGGGAACAACAATTGAATTTTCATTTTCGTAAGTAATAATCTTTACATCAGCTGTAGTTCCAGCCAAAATTTCCTTTTTGCTATTATCAAAAATTAAATCTGCATAAAAAGATTGTGTCATTGGATTTACGCTGAGTGATAATTCAGAAACTTTGCCAATAAACGATTTATCATTAAAAGATGCAATTGCTTTCATTCCAATTTTAATTTGCATTCTTTCAGAATCGGAAAGCCAAATTCTAATTTTCATTTTTTCTAATTTTGCAATTGTAAAGAGCATTGTTTTCTCTTTAACATTATCGCCTTCGTGCACCATTATTTCTGTAATTGTACCATCGTATGGTGCATCAAGTTTTAGCATATCTTTTGTAATTTCATAATTTCGCTTATCTACAGAAAATTTTGTTTCAACTCCATCAAATTGAGCTTGAGCTATTTCACCTTTTTCATAAAGTGCTTTCATTCTGTTATAAGTCTTTTCTGAATTTTCATAAGCAGATTTAGCTTGCACAAATTGTGAAGCAGGTGAATCTTCTGGAAATATAATAATTACATCATTTTTTTTAACATAATCACCAGGACGGGCATTTATTTTTTCAATTCTTCCACCAATCATTGCGCCAACAATTGTCTCTTTTTCGCCGCTAAATTTTCCAAAATATGTTAAATGTTTAACAAATGGTTTGTACGTAATATTTTCAATGGTAACTGGAAAGCCTTCTTCCTTTTGGATTTGTTCCATACTTTTTGATTCTTCTTTGTCTTCACCGGAACACCCCGTAAATCCTACAACAGTAAATAGAAATACTACTGTGAAATAGAATAAATATTTCATTCCATGTTTCATCTGTTTATAACTATTTGTTTTTGTCAGATGGAACTCGCAATTATAATCATTTTCTTTTGCGTAGTTGATTTTGCACGCTCGTTTCATAACTTTTCCTTTAATTAATTTTTCAATTTTATTAACCTAATCTTCTAAATAATCTGATACATAACTGTAATACTGTTCATCAACTCTACCTATTAAATTGTAAAGTGTAGCTTTTGCAACTAAAAAATCATGCACAGCATTAGTGTAATTAATTTTTGCTTCGCTTAAAGATACATCTGCATCTTTAACTTCAAGTTCACTACCTTCGCCTTCTTTAAATCTATTTTCAGCAATTTCATAAGCTCTTTCTGCTAACGAAATATTTCTTTGCATAGCATCAATTTGTTTTTTTACTCTATTTAAATCATTAAGTTTTGATTTTACTTGCATTTCTGTCGCATTTGTTAAACTTTTAATTTGTTCACCCGTTTGTTTTGAAACAATAATATCTTGCTGAACTTTGTTTTTTGTTCTGCCACCTTGGAACAAATTGATAGAAAAATTTAAGCCAACAATAGATGATGAATAATTATTAAAATTCCAATCTTCACTTGAACCTGCGTAAGTGTAATTACCAAAAGCGGCAATAGTAGGCCAATACTCACCTCTATTGATGGATGCAAATTCATCGTCAAGTTGATTTTTAATTTTTAATGCCTTCAAATTTAAATTGTAAGATTTTGCTTCGGCAATTAATTCACTTTCATTAGGTAATACCTCATCCTCATAAACCATTTTTCCTGTCAAATCAATTTGGTTTTCTTGGGGAATGTTTAGCAAAATTTTAAGTCCATTTGTTGCATCAGTATTTGCATTTTCTAACTGGATTAACAATGGTCTAATATTTTCAACTTGTACTTCAACTTGCATTTCTGCATATTCTGAAACTAAACCTTGCTTACGCATTGCTTTAATATTATTAAGATGGGCGTTGGCATTATCAAAACGCGTTTTTGCAATAGTGTATAAATCGCGAGTTAAAAGCACGCCATAATATGCCTTTTTAATATCTAAAACAGTTTTCGCAATTGTATTTTTAAGTGATTGAACGGCTAAATCACGATAAATTTTGGAAGCTCCAATTCCAGTAAAAACAGCGGAATTAAATAAAATTTGTGTTACTTGAATTTTTGTTTCATAATTATTTGATTGTGCAAAAGTTTGTAGTTTAAAATCCATTGGTAAAAACTTATTGTTATCACGGGGAATTATATTTTCATCAAATAAAACGCTATAAGTTGAGTTGTTTAGCATTGCCCCAAAATCTGGAAAAGATGTCTGTGGTTTTTGAAGAAAATGCGTAAACCCCGCTGTAAAATCTACAGATGGTAAAGCATAGCCAAAAGCTTCCGAAACTGCTGCATCTGCTTTGTTTACATCCATTTTTGCAATCTCAATTTCTCTGTTGTTTTGCAAAGCAATTTTAATTGCATCATTTAAATCAATGGTTGCTTTTTGACCAAAGAGCGCGCTAAAACTTAGCAAAACTCCAAATAAGAATAGTTTAATTTTCATAATATGACAACACTCCATTATTTATTTTTTACTTTTATTCCATTTATAATATAATTTATCAAGCGTTCAACCATTAACGATATATTTTCAAAATCAACTTCATGAACAAACTCTGCATTTGAATCTGTATATTGACTTCTAAATATTGCTGGTACGAGGTACTCGATATCTTTAGCAACAGTTTTTGTATCGTGTTTAATAAATAATCCAGATTCAACACCTTCAATTAAAATTGCTTCAATCACTTTGCATTCAGTATTCTGTAAATCTTTGAATTCATTTTTTATTACTTTACTTAATTCAATAAATGCACTTAGCTTAACTGTATAACTTAATGTTCTTTCGCGAATAAATAAGGCTAAACTCTTTATTACTTTTAAAATTTTTTTATCTGCTGGCAATTTTTCAGAGATAATATTTTGCAAAAAGACAAAATGCGCATTAATTTCACTTTCAACCAACTCTCGCAAAAGAGCTTCTTTACTTTCAAAATAATAGTAAAGTGAATTCTTTTTCATTCCCATCATGCTTGCAATATCTTCCAAAGTTGTTTTGGCATATCCATAAGCAGCAAATGATTTTATTCCAGCGGCTTTTATTTCTTCTTTTTTCTTATCAAATTTTTCGTTTTTCATTTTTTCGACTATTTTGTGTTAATGTTCGAAAAATAGAAAAATCTAATGAAATTGTCAATAAATTAGATATATAAACTCATTTTTATTTTGTTTAAGAATGATTTAATTTCATATTTATAATCTAATTATTTCTTTTAGCCTAATATATCCACTCTTGCTAACAGGAAGTTTTCCCCCACTTTTTAAAACAACAATATGATTATCTTTTTCAAGTAAACCAATTTCTTTTATTTCGCTAAGATTTACAATATATGAACGGTGAATTCTGATAAAGGAATTGGGTAGATGTTCCTCATAATATTTCATTCTGTTTTGTTTCAGAAACGAACCTTCTGAAGAAATAATATTTATATAATCATCTTGGGCTTCCAAATATTTTATTAAATCTATTGGCAAAACAATTATTTTGCTACCTTTTTTTACAACAATTCTGTTTAATTTTTCATCTGATTGAATAAAATCGGAATGACGTAAAATTTGTTTATCGTTATTCTTTGAATTACTAATTTTTTCAATCACCTTTTTTACAGCTTCGGCAAATCTCTCTCGCGAAAACGGTTTTAGTAGATAATCAACTGCATTTACTTCAAAAGCTTTCAAAGCATATTGGTCATAAGCAGTAGTAAAAATTATGTTATAATTATTTTCCAAAAGTTCAAGCATTTCAAAACCATTTAATTTTGGCATTTGAATATCAAGAAAAATCAAATCTGGATTATGCACATTTATCGATTTAATACCTTCAAATCCATTTTCACATTCATCAATAACTTCAATATTTTCAAATGATTGTAAAAAATTTCTAACCAAATCTCTTGCAAGTTTTTCGTCATCAATAATTATTACTTTCATCAATTTTCTCTTTTTCTAACTATTTATAATTTTTTATTCTTGTTTCCATTTACAAAACTTCAACACTTTTATTTCTCTTTATTTTTTGAATTCAAGAGGAATCAATAAAATAACCGTAAAAACATTATCCAATTTTTTGATAGAAATTAAATTAGGTCTGTTATAAATTAACTTAAGCCGACTATTTATATTTTGAAGACCAATTCCTTCTCCATTTTTATTTGAAAGTTTTGGATCAAAATTGTTGGAAATATTTATTTCAATATAGTTCCCATTTTTCGAGCAATTAAAATCAATATGAATTGTTTCACTGCTTTCGTAAACACCATGTTTAATACAATTTTCAATTAAAGGTTGTAAAATCATATTTGGGATAAGAACACTTTTGCAATCATCTGTTAAATTAATTGAAAATTCCAACCTATTTTCAAACCTAACTTTTTCAATTTTAAGATATAATTCAACATTTTTTAATTCTTCTTCGAGCGAAACTTTTTTTACATCATTTCCGGCAAGAATTTTGCGCAAAAACTGAGATAAATTTATTGCCATTTCTTGTGCTTTTTCTGGATTAGTAATTGTGAGCGAAGATATTGAGTTAAGTGAGTTAAAAATAAAATGTGGATTTATTTGATATTTTAACGATTTTAATTCAGCTTCTGCAATAAGAGAATTTAATTTTGATTCTGCAAGTACTTTTTTTGCTATATTTTTATAAAAAATGACTACATAGTTTAGAATTATTACAATTACAATCCATAAAGTTCCAAATGAAAATCGTAAGCTAAATGTGGAAATATAATATGTTTCATAATTTGGTTTTAATAATGTTATTATTAAATATGCTAAAGTCATAGTAAATATTGAAGTAAGCAAAGCAATAATAAAATTATTTAACAAAAGAATTGGTAAAGAATATGATTCAATATTAAAATAATTGCTTGGATACCACAAAGCAAAGGTTACTAAAATAAATAGTCCACAAGTTATAATAACATCAACTATTGCAAGTTCAAACTCAATATTTTCAACAAAGTACATAAAAAGAAGGAATAGAAATCCAATTATAACATTTATTAAAGTCAATATTTTGCGGTAATCAATATTTTTTAGATTTAATATTTTCATCAAATTAGTATGTTTTTAGCTCACAACCACCAAATATAGCAGCTCCTTTTATGACTAATATTTTGTTGTTTTCATAAACTTGGTTTACATTAATTACACGCTTGTCGTCAACACCACCAAACACAGAGGTTACATTAACAATTACTTTCCAGTCGCGCGGTACAGTAATTTCCATTCCACCAAAAAGAGCTGTTACATCAAGTATATTTGTACCTTCTGCAAGGCTTGCTTGATGAAAATCCAATTGAGATCCACCAAGTATTACAGTGGCTTTTCCACCTTTGAAATTTTGTGAAATAATGGATTTATTTCCACCACCAAAAATTGAAACATCATCAATGTAATCAATATCAATTCCGCTAACATTTTCATTTTCTAGATTAAAAGATTTTTGCTCTTTTTGTTTAAAGATAACATAAATGCCAAAAACTATCAGTAGAATTGGCCAATATTCAAAAAAGTAAAATTTAATTGGAATATCGGAATAACGAGATAAAAACCAAAATCCGCCAACTCCAACAAGAAGAATGCCAAGAAAACTATCGTTATGATTTAAAAGAATAAATAATCCAACAATCATTAATATACCTGGAATTGAAAAAAGATAATGAGTAAAGTGGAATGGAAGCCCTAAGAAATTTCCGCTAAATGAAAAAAGTCCAATTATGATTAAAAGCACACCAACAATTACTTTTGAGTCGTTATTTCTCATTTTTAACTCCTAAAATTTAATATAATTCTTTAATTCGCCACCACCAAATATGGTAACACCACTAATAATTAGTGTTTTTGAATTATCAAAAACTTGACTTTGCTGAATTATTCTTCTGTCAGTAAAAGCACCTAAAATTGGAGTAACTTCAATTAGAACTTTCCAAGAGCTTGGAACTTTAATGTTTGAGCCTCCAAACAAAAAGAAGATATTTAGCTTATTTGAACCATCGGCAAGTGTACAATCAGATAAATCTATTTCGGAACCTCCAAATATTGCAGTAATATTACCACCTTTAAATTTATCTATTTGATAGGATTTTTTAGCCCCTCCAAATATGGAAACATCATTTATCATTTGATTGGGATCATAAATATCAGAAGAGTTTTCAGCTTTTGCATTGCTAAAATAGTTTGTTTTGTTTTTAATAATAACAAAAACACCCAATGCTATAATTAAAACTGGCCAAATATCTGGAATCCAGCTTAAAATACCTAAAACAATAAGTGTTACCCCAATTGATTTATTAGAATTGAAATAAAAAATAATTCCAATTAAAATTATAATTGCTTGCCAGCCAAATATTTTCCAAAAAAATTCTTGAGGTAAAACACCAAAATTTTTTAATAAAAATAACGAACCAATAATTATTATAAAAATTCCAACAATAGTATTTGGTTTTAATTTTGCTTCCATCATTTTTCCTAATTAAATGTGATGCAAATTTAAATAATGTTCTGCAAGTTGGAAGTCTAATTCGGTGAATGGATGCTATTATTCGGCAAAAGGTAAAATATTATGTTTAGTAAATGTTATTGGTTAGTGAATTTTGTATTTTTCCAAAAAGATTTTTATTGCCAAAATTAAAAGGGGATTTAATGATTAGCGGAATAAGTTTCATAATTGGAATGGTTGGATTAATTATTGGTTTTGCAATTTCTTATGTAGTAGCAAATTCATTAACTAAAAATAAGGTTGAGTTAGCAAAAGCAACTATTGAAAATGAGAATAAAGAAAGGTTTTTAATTTTAGAAAAAGAAAACTCGCAGCTTAAAGAAAAAGCTTCAAGAATTGGCGAATTAGAGTCAAAAATAGAACTGATTGAGGAGAAATTAAATCAAAAGGTAAATGAAAATACACTGTTGGTAAAACAAAAAGCCGAAATTGAAACCGCACTTCAAAAGGAAAGAGAAAGTACTATTGAAAAATTAAAGCTACTCGAAAACTCAAAAGACGAGTTGTTAAATCAATTCAAAAATCTTTCCAACGAAATTTTGGAAGAAAAAAGCAAAAAATTTACGCAGACAAACAAGGATAATATTGAGGGAATTTTAACTCCATTAAAAGATGAATTTGCTGAATTTAAGAAACGAGTAAATGATGTTTATAAAAATGATTCTGACGATAGAACGGCACTTAAAACTCAAATTGATGGCTTAAAAGAATTAAACGAAAAACTTGGCAAAGAAGCACTTAATTTAACAAATGCTTTAAAAGGGGATTCACAAAAACAAGGAGCTTGGGGCGAAGTAATATTAGAACGCGTTTTGGAAGAATCTGGTTTACAAAACGGAAGAGAATATGAAACTCAATTATCGTTTACAGATGAAGAAAAAAAACGTAAACGTCCAGACGCAATTGTTCATCTTCCAAATAATAAAGATGTAATCATCGATTCAAAAGTTTCAATTGTTGCTTACCAAAATTATTATAAAACTGACGATTTAAATGAAAAAGAAAAATACTTAAAAGAGCATTTAATGAGCATTAAAAACCATATTAAAGGATTAAGTCTTAAAAATTATGATGATATTGAAGAAATTAAATCGCTTGATTATGTTTTAATGTTTATTCCAATTGAATCGGCTTTTATGCTTGCAATGGAAAACAATAGAGAATTATTTAGCGAAGCCTTTGAAAAAAACATTGTAATTGTAACTCCAAGCACATTATTGGTTACTTTAAAAACGATTCAAAATATTTGGCGATATGAAAGACAAAATAAAAATTCACAAGAAATTGCAAAACGGGTTGGTGATTTACACGATAAATTTGTGAACTTTACTGAATCGCTTCTTGATATTGGTGCTAATTTGGACAAAGCAAAAAATTCATTTGAAACTGCTCTTAGCAGACTATCGACTGGAAAGGGCAATTTAGTTTCCCAAGTTCAAAAGATTAAAAGTCTTGGAATTAAATCAAAAAAAGAAATATCTGAAGCAATTATTGATGAAACAGATGAAAATTATTTGTTAGATTTTGGAAACGAAGAAGAAAATAATGATGAAAAAATATTTTAAAATAGGATTAGGTTTATTCGCAACAATTTTAGCCCTTTTGGTTGGAATTGTAGTAATTTCATATTTTATTCTTAAATCAAAAATTCCAGAATATAGCGGCGAAGTTAGTGTAAAAGGAATTTCAAACGAGGTTAAAATATATCGTGACGAGTTCGCAATTCCATTTATAATTGCTGAGGAAGAACTTGATGCCGCTTTCGCACTTGGCTATGTACATGCTCAAGAACGACTTTTCCAAATGGATATTTCGCGACGAGCTGGCGAGGGAAGATTAAGCGAAATATTTGGAGGTGCCACAATTCCTTTTGATAAAATGTTTCGTACAATTGGAATATATGAATTAGTTCAAGAATCATTTCCAAAATTAAACCCGCTTTCCATAAAATATCTCAAAGCATATTCTGCAGGAGTTAACTCATATATTAAGGAAGCAGATGAGAATTACAGTTTTGAATTTGATGTTCTTAATTATGAACCAGAATTATGGAAACCCGAGCACAGCTTAATAATTGCAAAATTAATGGCTTGGGAACTAAATATAAGTTGGTGGACAGATATTGCTTTTTCAAATCTTGTCCAAAAACTTGGTGAAGAAAAAGCAAAACAAATACTCCCCGATTTTGACGAAAATGCACCTACAATAATTCCAAAAATATTAGGATTATCTTCACCTTTGAATAGCGATTTTTATAAAGTTGATAAAGCATTTCGTCAATTTGTGGGTTTTGTTGGTACTCACATTGGCTCAAATAATTGGGTGGTAAATAGCAATAAATCGGAAAGTGGAAAAGTTATTATAGCAAATGATCCACACTTGGCTTTTCAAGCACCTGGTAAATTTATGTTTTCAGTTATCAGAAGTAATGGCTGGAATGGTGAGGGTTTTTCAATTCCTGGTTTACCATCATTTATTATTGGTAAAAACCAAAACATAGCGTGGGCTTTAACAAATGTAATGGCTGATGATGCAGATTTTTATATTGAAAAGTTCGATTCGACTGAAACTAAATATTTTCTTGATAATAAATGGATGGAGCTTTCAATCAGAAAGGATACAATTTTTGTTAATGGTGAAAATCCAATTATTTATTTAGTTAAAAAAAATCACCGTGGACCAATAATTTCGAATATTCATCCTTTTGGGTCAAAACAAACTGACGACAAAATTCAAAATGCTAAAATTAGTATGCGTTGGACAGCATTGGATAAAACTGACGAAATTTTTGCCATGTTATCAATAAATAAATCAAATAATTGGAAAGATTTTGAAAATGGTGTTGAGCATTTTACTGCACCAGGACAAAATTTCGTTTATGGAGATAAAGATGGAAATATTGGGTATATCTGTGGAGCTAAACTTCCAATTCGTAATAATATTAGCCCAACATTAATTTATGATGGAACTACAACGGTAAATGATTGGCAAGGATTTGTGCCATATAATCAAATGCCAAAAGTATTTAATCCAAGTAATAATTTTATAGCTTCAGCTAATAATAAAACGGTTAAGGATTTTAATTATCATATCTCAAATTTGTGGGAACCAGCTTCTAGAATTGAAAGAATCAATGAGCTTTTAATTAAAAAAGAAAAACATTCATCAAAAGATTTTAAAAAATATCAAAATGATTTTTATTCGCATTATGCAAAACAAAGTGTGCCATTTATATTGGATGCTTTTAATGGTGTTAATATTAAAGATGAAAACTTAAATACTGCACTAAATCTACTTCGTAATTGGGATTTTGTGATGGATATGAAAAGCCAAACACCAACAATATTTAACGAATATTTTAAGCAGTTAATGAAGAATATCTTTTTAGATGAAATGGGGGATGAACTTTTTGAAGAGTATGTTTTTATAGCAAATATTCCATATAGAACAGTAAGAGAATTATTGGAGGATAGAAGTTCGGAATGGTGGGACAATGTAAATACTGAAAAACAAGAATCACAAAAAGAAATTATTAGAAATAGTTTAGCTGATGCACTTTCTTCGCTTGAGTTTAAGATGGGCAAAAATATTGCTCTTTGGCAATGGATGAATTTTCATTCAGTTACATTTAAACATTTATTTGCACAAAGTACGCCAATGTTAGAACAAATATTAAACATAGGGCCATTTCCAATTGGGGGTGATGGAACAACAATATTTAATACAGAATATTCTTTTACAAACACAGATTCATATGAAAATAAATTGGGGCCTGCTTTAAGATTTATTTATGATTTCGCTAAACCAGATGAAGTAAACATTATTTTACCAACGGGTGAATCGGGTTATTTTATGAGTGACCATTACAGTGACATGACAAAATTTTGGCTAAACGGTGAATATTTAAAAATAAATATTAATACTTCTGATATTGAAAATAGAAATTATAATTTGCTAAAATTAACAACACAAAATAGATGACGTGGAAATACGATTAGAAAATGGTAAATTTACTTTTAGAAAATTGATTTAAATAAAAGAAAAATCTAATCATTATTAAAATTTTGAATAAATATAAGAGTTGAAAATGAGAGTTACCGAACACCTTGATAGAGCAAATGAAACTTTAATCAGTTTTGAAATAATTCCTCCCAAACGGGGTGGTGATATTAAGCAATTGTTAAGCGTTTTAGAAGATTTGGTTAAATACAATCCACCATTTATTGATATTACAAGTCATGCAGCTGAAATTTTATATGAAGAAACTGCAAATGGTGGATTTAATATGAAAATTAAGCGAAAACGTCCAGGCACTTTAGGAATTTGTGCATTAATTCAAAATAAATATGGAATTGATGCCGTACCTCATGTGATTTGTAATGGTTTTACAAAAGAAGAAACAGAAGATTTCCTTATTGAATTAAGATATCTAGGAATTGATAATGTTCTTGCTGTACGTGGAGATGATAGCGGGTACAAAAAACCAATAAAATTCGGGCGATCAACAAACGAATTTGCTGAAGATTTAGTTAAACAAATATATAATATGAATAACGGAATATATGTTGAGGATACTCTTCTAAATGCTGACAAAACTAATTTTTGTGTTGGTGTTGGTGGATATCCTGAAAAACATTTTGAATCGCCTAATATTGATACCGATATTAAACATGCAAAAGCAAAAGTAGATGCAGGTGCTGAGTATATTGTTACTCAAATGTTTTTTGACAACAAATATTATTACAATTATGTTGAAAGATGCAAAGCAGCAGGTATTAATGTTCCAATTATCCCTGGACTTAAAATGATAACTAGCAAAAATCAATTAACTTCACTACCAAAAAATTTCCACATTGATTTGCCTGCAGAATTAGTTAATGAAATATCTGAAACTAAAAATGAACATATTGTTGAAATTGGTGTTAGCTGGACTGCAAAGCAAGTTGAGGATTTACTTAATAATAGCTCACCCGCAATTCATTTTTATATTATGCAAAATTCAAATCCAATAAATTTATTAATGAAAAAATTGAATTTATAATATGAGGAAAAATTTGAATAATCTTATTTTAAGTAAGCAACTCACAAAAAAATTAAAATGGGGAGTTGCTGGATGCGGAAGTTTTTTGGAAAATACTTTTTTGCCAACTTTTCACCACCTTAAAAAGAGCAAACTTGTTTCTGTTTATAGTTCCAATTTGCATCGTGCAGAATTTATAAAAAAGAAATTTAATGCTGAAAAAAGCTTCAATAATTTTCAACAATTTTTGAATAGTGATATTGAGGCTGTTTATATTGCAAGCAAAAACTCAGATCATTATAAGCAAGTAATTGCTGCCGCAAATGCAGGTAAACATATTCTTTGCGAAAAACCTCTTTCAATTACACAAGAACAAGCAAAAGAAATGGTTGAAGTTTGCGAAAGAAACAATGTAATTCTTACTGTCAATTTTGTTATGCGCCACCACCCAATTATTAAAAAAACCAAAGAGTTTATTGATAGAAACTTGATTGGGAAGATTGTATCAATTTCTCTTAAATTTAATTATGATTTCCAACCAAACGATAATTTTAGATTTAAAATAAGCGAAAGTGGCGGTGGAGCTTTGCGTGATCTTGGCCCGCACATGATTGACTTACTTCGCTACTTTGGGGGTGAATTTAACATTATTGGTGGAGCAGTTGATAATGTTGTTTATGATAGCAAAGTTGATGATTTTGCCGCTGCTTTAGTTAAATTTGAAAATGGTGGATATGGTGATTTTAATGTTTCTTTTAATGTAAGCGAGCCAATTAATAGAATTGAAATTCTTGGAAATAAAGGAACTATTATTATTGATAATATGATTGGTAAAAGAAATGCTGCTTCTAAAATGACAATTAGTCTTAAAAATGAAGGGAAAAAAGCATTTAGACGCCGTGCAAATAGACAGTTATTCTTGTTACGAGATGTTCAAAGGGCATTTATAAAAAATGAACAGCCATTAATAACAGCATTTGACGGATTAGTAAATATGGAAATAATTTCTAAACTTGAAATGAAATGAATCTAAAAAATCAGTTAGTTAAAATTTGTCACAAAGTTTATGAAAAAGGTTTTGTTGCTGCTTTTGATGGAAACCTTTCTGTGAGACTTGATAAGGGCAGATTTTTAATAACACGTTCCGCAGTAAATAAAGGAGATGTTACTGAAGCAGATATTTTAACAATTGATTCTAATGGAAACCTTATTGATGGAATTGGTAAAATTACAACAGAAGCAAAACTCCATTTAAAAATTTATAATACTCGAAAAGAAATTAATTCAGTTATCCACTGTCATCCAGTCTATTCAACAGCTATTGCTTCTTCACGTGAGCAATTTCCAAACAACATTTTCCCAGAGGTAATTTTAACTTTAGGAAAAGTTCCTATTTGTAATTATTCTACACCTTCAACAAACAAGTTGGCTGACTCTTTGGACCCATTTATTGATTTTGCAAATGTGTTTTTGCTATCTAACCACGGTGCTGTTGCAGTTGGCACAACTATTGAATCGGCTTATTTTAGGATGGAAAAATTGGAGCATGTTTCCAAGACTATATTTATTGCTGAATCAATTGGAAACCTAAAAAAACTTAGCAATGAGCAAATTGAAGAATTATACTACATTGCAGAAACAACGTATGGAATTAAAATTAGTGAAAATAATAAGGTAAATATAAATGCTTAATAGTGAAATTACTGTAGGACTTTTGTTTGGTGGTGCTTCAACTGAGCGCGCTGTTTCAAAACATTCTGCCGAAGGAGTGTTAAAAGCTTTACGAAATTTGGGATATAAAATAGTTTTAATTGACCCAGCTTACGGTACAAATCAGCCTAAAACAGAAGCTGAATATTTTGCAGAATGTGATTGTTTCCCAATTTCAGCCGAAAATTATGTTGATGCTATCAATTCTAATTTTTTGGATGGAGTTGATATTATTTTTAATGCTTTACATGGAACTTGGGGTGAGGATGGAAAAGTTCAATCGTTATTAGAGTTTAAAAATATTCCTTATACTGGCTCTGGTATTTTGGCTTCAGCTGCATCAATGGATAAGCACATTACTAAAAGCATTATTAAGCATAGTGGAGTTAGCACTGCAAATTGGATTTACATTAAAAAAAATAATTTTAATTTAAATGAAATAAAAAAAACAATAACGGAAAGTTTCAGCTATCCTTTAGTTGTAAAGCCCAATGATCAAGGATCCGCAATTGGACTTTCTATTTGTGCTAGTTTTGATGAATTAGAAAAAGGAATTTCCATCGCATTTCAGTTTTCAAATAGTATTTTAATTGAGCAATATGTTGCTGGCTATGAAGTTACAGTAGGCATAATCAACAGTTATGTTTTGCCAATTGTGGAAATTAAACCAAAACATTCGTTTTATGATTATGAATGCAAATATACTTCCGGAATGAGTGAATATGAAGTTCCTGCCAATTTGCCTATTGAAGTTACAGAAATGTTACAAGGTCAAGCCTTGCTTGCATACAACTCTGTGGGATGCCAAAGCTATGGAAGAATTGATTTTAGGTTAGATAAAGAATACAATCCATTTTGCTTAGAAATAAATACACTTCCTGGACTAACAAGCACAAGTTTACTTCCAAAAGCTGCCAAAGCTGATGGAATTGGTTTTGAAGAATTGATTAATAAAATAATTAGGAACTCATTAGTATAATTATGACTATTCAAAAAGTTCTCAAAATAGTTTACGCAATTTTTATTTTATTAATTTTAGTGTTTCTTTTTATTAATGATAATGGTTTTATTAAATACTTTAATCTTAAAAAAGAAATTACAGAGTTAGAGCAAAGAATCAATAATGCTCAATTACATATTGATAAATTAAATTCCGAAATTGATTCACTACAAAATAGCGATTATAAAATTGAGCAAGTAGCACGTGATAAATATCGAATGAAATACGAAAGCGAAATTCCAGTAAAAATAAATATCCAAGAATAAATTGAATAACTCAGTTCAAATACCACAAATTCCTTTATCCGAAAGGATTCGTCCAAACTCTCTTAATTCATTTTTTGGACAACAAAAATTAGTCGGTAAAGGAAAGCCGATTGGAACAATGATTGAAAATGATTCAATTAGTTCAATGATATTTTGGGGTCCACCGGGAACTGGAAAAACAACATTAGCAAAAATTATCTCTGCAAAAACTTCGTCCGAGTTTTTTCAACTTAACGCTGTTTCATCGGGAGTAAAAGAAGTGCGCGAAGTTATAAAAATTGCAAAACAAAATTCGCTATATAATAAAAGAACAATACTTTTTATTGATGAAATTCATCGATTTAATAAATCGCAACAAGATGCTTTGTTAAATTCGGTAGAATCAGGTGAAATTATATTAATTGGTGCAACTACCGAAAATCCTTCATTTGAAGTAATACCAGCACTAAGGTCGCGTGCTCGTGTGTATATTTTGGAAGCTCTTTCAGTTGAAGATTTAAAATCTATTATTCAAAGAGCAATTAAAGAGGATAAATTTTTGAGTTCACTTCCAATAAAATCAATTGATGAAAATTTTTTAATTTATGTGTCAGGTGGTGATTCAAGAATTTTGTTAAATGTTTTGGAAGATTCAGTTAAATATCTATTAAACAAAGATGAAATTAATATTACAAAAGAAGTAATTGAAAATATTATTCAGCAAAAAAATGTTTTATATGATAAAGCGGGTGAAGAGCATTATAATGTAATATCTGCATTTATCAAAAGTATTCGTGGAAGTGACCCAGATTCTGCAATATATTGGATGGCTCGCATGCTTGAAGGTGGCGAAGACCCATTATTTATTGCTAGAAGATTAGTAATTTTGGCTTCAGAAGATATCGGAAATGCTTCTCCTAATGGATTAGTTTTGGCAGAAGCTACATTTAGTGCAGTACATAAAATTGGTATGCCCGAAGCAAGAATTATTTTAGCACAATGTGTTACTTATCTTGCATCATCACCTAAAAGCAATGCAGCTTATATGGCAATTAAGCTGGCGGAACAAGATGTTAGACAAAATCCTTTGTACAGTGTACCGCTTCATTTAAGAAATGCTCCTACCAGCCTTATGAAATCAATTGGGTATGGAAAGGAATACAAATACCCACACGATTATGAAAATAATTTTTTACCTCAAAACTATTTCCCAACCGAAATGCAAAACACACAGTATTATTTACCAACAGAAAATGGACAGGAAAATAATTTAAAGGAAAGACTAAAAAAAATTTGGAAGGGAATAAAGAGTTATCAAAAAAAGTAAATTATATTTTTTTGAATTGTTTTCCCGGTAGCTGTTGAATTAACCCTTTGAACTCCAACGTTAACAAATTTACCAAAGTATCTGAAATTGATAATTTAGAATCGATTGCAATTTTATCAATCTGTTTTGGCAAATCTTCCAAAACAGAATAAGTTTTTTGTTCAAATAATGATAAATCAATTGTTGGTTTATGAATTGTTTTTGCAATTATAGGATTCAACTTTAATTCTAATTCAAGTAAAATATCATTTGGCTCAAAGACTAATTTGGCACCATTTCGTTGTATTAAAATATTTGTACCTTTGCTTTGTTCACTTGTAATATTTCCTGGAATTGCAAAAACATCCTTGTTTTGGTCAAAAGCAAATTTTGCTGTTTGCATTGCTCCGCCATTTTCTCTAGTTTCAACAACTAAAGTGCCCAACGAAAAACCAGCTATTATTCTATTTCTTTTGGGAAAATTTTGAGCATCGGGTTTTGTACCTAATGGAAATTCAGAAATAACAACCCCGTTTTCTATTATATTTTCAAAGAGAGTTTTATTTTCTGGAGGATAAATATTATCGAGTCCTGAACCAATTATAGCAATTGTTCTTCCATTAGCTTTAATTGCTGCCTTATGAGCTACAGAATCAATTCCGCGAGCCATTCCACTAACAATTGTAATATTTTGCTTTGCAAGTTCAGATGAAAAATAATTTGTAATTGATTTACCATAATCTGTGTTTCGTCTTGTTCCAACAATTGAAATTGATTGCTCATCTTTTTCAGATAAATTACCTAAAACATAAAGAATTATTGGAGGATAGAATATGTTTTTTAACTGCTGCGGATAATTTTCATCCCAATAAGTAATAACTTCAACATTAAGTTTAATTAAATTTTCAATTTCTCTTTTGTATTTAACTTTGATTGAATCAAAATTATGGATTGTATTAGTAACTTTATTTGTTAAATCAGAATTTAGAATTTCGGTTAATCTTAATTTGACGTTATCGGAATTAAAAAGGTTATCAATGGAACCAAAAACTTCTATTAAACGAAGCAGTTTTATTATTCCAATACCCTCAATATCTAAAATTGATCTTATTTTGATAAAATTATCAATTTTAATGGAATTCAAATCGCCCTTCCTTTACAAAAGCAGAAAAATTATATCTACTTTTCTACTTTTTTGTTATAAAAAATTGACAATGGAAAGAAAACTAAATAAGCTAATAATAAAACTATTGGTGAAACGGAAAGTGAAATTTGACTATCCCAAGTTCCTTGACCCATTAATAGATAGCCAACTATTAATAAAACAATTCCTATTGAAAGAAAAATATAATTTTCTTTTTGCCAATAATTTGAAAAAGGTGAAATAAAACTAAATTTTTTTTGATTCTGTTTTTTTGCTTTAGCCATAAATATCTCATTAAAAAATTAAAAAGCCCAGTATTGGGGGGAAATACTGGGCATTAACACTATTAAAGAACTTATCAACTTTTAACAAGCGATTATCCAATATATAATTTGTTATATTCTATGTCAAGAACAATTTATTGATAAACTATTTTTCTAATTGTATCAAATTGAAGATAAGGATGTTGCTCTCTTAGTATTTCAATTGCTGATGAAGCACTTACTTTTGACTTTCTAAGTTCCTTAAATTTTTGCTTTATTAGATAATCCCTAACTGATTTTTCATTAATTAAACCGTGATTCTTTAAAGTATCATAAGTCTTATCGTTTATAAAAGCTGACAATGGATTATTGTTAATGTTTTTATATTCTAAATTCATAAAATTACCTCAAGTATTTTTATTTAAAATTTAATCACAGAAAATATTACTATATTTTTATGATTAAAAAATTATAAATTAAACAATGAAGTAAAAATTATGTTCCTTTTTTGAGCTAAATTCATTATTGTTTGAGTAATTCCTCTAGTAGTTTCAAGCAATAATGATTTATGATGAAAAAGTATCATATTTGATTTGATTTCGACTTAATTATGAAAATTTAAATGGTGTAATTAAAATAAAAGAGTATTTTAGATTAGATATGCTTAATTTAAGCATAATAATTATTTTTGAATATATGTGCCGAGTATCCATACTGACTTAAGAATAAGAAATAATTGTATGCTAATTGTTTATTAAATTAAAATAAATTTCTAAAAAATGAATAGTAATAAAACAAAAGAAGTTAAAACATTATCTAAATCAAATATTACAATATTTTTTATTTTGATATATCTTGTATTATTTGAATTTGCTTGGGTAAATCAAAGCAGTATTCCAAAACCATCTATGTTGCTTGAAACTTTTGCTTCGCTAATTACAGAGTACAATTTATTAAATGGTTTATTTGAAACTACCGCAATTTTGTTCCCTGCAATTTTTTTGGCAATATTAATAATTGAATTCTTTATAAGAATTTTTCTGAATATAATTTTAAATTTTAATGGAATTATTAATATCTCAAGTCCCTTCAAGTATTTTTCATTTTTCTTTTTTGCATTATTGTTTAATGTCATTTTTCCTAACTCGCTATTGGCTGAATTTGTATTTATTACTTTTTTAGTATTAGGCAATTTAATTACAACTCTTTCAGACGCTTCCAATTCAATTTCAAAGGAATATATAGAATCTGCTGAATCATTAGTTTTATCAAACGGCAAGATACTATCAAAAGTTTTTTGGAAAAGTATAAAACCAAACTATTATGGAAAGTTAGTTAAAATACATACAAATGCTTGGCTCGCTGTAATAGTTTACGAATTTATTGGAGCGGTAAATGGAGTTGGAGCAATTTACAAATTAGCTTTTGATTACAACGATTTATTTGCAATAATCTCTCTTGGAATTTTTATTGCAATATTAATACTTGCAGTTAATTCAATTCTAGATTTTGTTATTTCAAAATTAGTGTTCTGGGAATAGTATGAATAATAAAAACATTAAAATTGAATCAATTTCAAAGAATTATTCAGATTTGTCTGGACACACAATTCAAATTTTTGAAAATATTTCCTTCAACATCGAAGCAGGAAAAGTTACAACTATTTTAGCGCCTGTAGGTAAAGGAAAAACCTCATTGTTAAAATCAGTTGCTAATATTGGTAAAATTAAGAATGGATTAAATAAAAAAAGAATATATATTCCCAAAGAACCATCATCATTTCCTTGGTTAAATGTTCGCGAAAATATTCTTTTTAATTTGGATAAAACGGATGAAAGTATTTTTAAAAATATAATTAAATATGTTGGCTTAGATGGCTACGAAGATCATTATCCAAACAATTATAGTTTTGGATTTAGATTTAGAATTTCATTTGCAAGAGCAATTATAAATAATCCAGAATTAATTTTAATTGATGAATCAATTTCCGTTTTGCCATTACAAAGAAAATTTGAACTCTATGAGTTGATTCGAAAAGTGGCCTCTGAAATGGAAATTCCAATATTTTATTCTACGTCCTCATTATCAGAAGCTATTAGAATCTCTGACAAAATTTTATACTTTAATCAATTTCCTGCAAACAAAATAATAGGAAAACCAATTTTGATTGACGAAGAATCACGAATTGATGATTCTGAGTTTTTTGAAATTCAAAACTTTTTTACCACAGATGAAGTTCTTCTTATTTCAAATAGTAGTATATGATTATCTGAACTTTTCAATTTTATTATAATCTTTAATAGTCTAATTTTAGATTAACTTCATATAAAACAATAAAATAAGTCAATCCTTCTAATAAAACACTTGACAAAAAACGCTTAAGAGCCTTATATTTAGATAACGTTTATGCTACTTTGAGGAAGAATTGAAAAATACTTATTTACTACTAATATATATCGCATTATTTCTATTTATTACTTCGTGTTCAATTTTTGAGACGAGTGATTATAACAAAAAACTAAGTGCAGAAAAAACTGAATTAGACCCACAACTTTTAATTAATAACCTAATGGAAGAAGTTAGGTTAAAGCATATTGATGCAATGGCAAATAAAAGTTTAGGTTATAATGCTGAAACTATTTTAGCATTTGAAGAGGCAATGTCAAAAATAAATCGTTTAAGTTATTTCCCAAATATGGAAAACAACGACACGTATAATGAGCTTGAAAATTCTATTGTTGAAGATTATCAAAATTTTATTGAAAGTTTAGATTCCATTCCAGAAGGTATGTCAATTTCTGCGTTTGATGAATGGTCTAATAACCAAATCCCAGAGTTTGATCCTGATGAATTGACCACTGAGCAAGATAGCACAAATTCAATTGTTTCAAATTTAATAGTTGTTGGTGAATTTCCACTGGAAGTAAATAGATATGTTGAACAATATATAGAGTATTTTACTGGCCGTGGTAGAAACACTATGCAAAATTGGTTAGAGCGTTCTGGTAAATATTTTCCTATGATGGGTAAAATTTTTAATGAAGAAAATGTTCCACAACAATTAATATTTCTTAGTATGGCTGAAAGTGGATTAAACCCTACAGCCCGCTCATGGGCAAGAGCAGTTGGTATTTGGCAGTTTATGAAAACTACGGGTAGTTTATATGATTTAAAAGCAGATTATTATCTTGATGAAAGAAGAAACCCAGAAAAAGCCACCAGAGCTGCAGCAAAACATTTAAGAGATTTATATATTTCATTAAACGATTGGTACGGAGCAATTGCATCCTATAATTGTGGTGAAGGAAGAGTAAAAAGATCAATTCAGAAAGCTGGTTCAAATAATTTTTGGAAATACCGAAGATTTCTTCCAAAAGAAACAAGAAATTATGTGCCTCAATACATTGCTGTAACATTAATTAGTAGTAACCCAGCACAATATGGATTTGAAAATATCAAATATCAAAAAGCTATTGAAACAACTGAATACGGAATTAACGAACCTATTGATTTAAGCATTTTAGCAAAGTGCGCTGGTATTGAATTAAGTTTAATATCTGAGTTAAATCCTGAATTGACACAGAACCACACTCCTCCAAATTATGATGGTGGTTACCCATTAAAAATTCCAGCAATAACTTACGATTATTTTGTGAAAAATTTGAAACAGGTTCCTGATATAGCTAAATTACAATATGTAACTCATACTGTATTAAAAGGGGAAACCCTTTCTGCCATTTCTTATAAATATAGTGTTCAACTAAGTCAATTAGCAAAAGTTAACAATATTTCAGTAAGCAGTAGAATTCACCCAAATCAAGAGCTTAAAATTCCAATTTCAAATTTTCAAATATCGGATTTCATAATAGATACAGATGAGATGCCCGCTGTTGATCAATTAACTTTATATGACGATAATGCTCCTTATCAGTTGCAAATTAGTGATAATAATGATTTGGACAAATATAAAAAGTTATATGAACAAAATTTAAACGATTCACTCGAAGTTATTATTCCAAAAGATAAAGAATTGATTAATTATACAGTAAAACGTAGTGATAATCTTGTAAATATTGCCGAAATATTTAATATCAGAGTTTCAGAATTACGTAATTGGAATAATATACCTTATACTTCGTCTATTTATGTTGGACAGAAATTAAATATTTATGTTATAAAAGATAAAAAAGAATATTATGCTGCAATGGATAATTTAGATCAATCGCAAAAACTCTCCGTAATTTATGGTAATTCAGGTGAAGAATGGATGGATCATAAGGTGAAAAATGGACAAACGTTATCGCACATTGCATTAAAATATGGAGTAAAAGTCAGTGATTTAAAAAAATGGAATAATCTTAAAAGTAGCAGAATTAATGTTGGTAAAAAATTACATGTTTATGTGGGTTCATCAAAACATGTTGAATCATATTCAAAAAATAACAATTCTTCTGAAAACAATAATGATAGTAAATCAGGAAAATTTATTTCTTATAAAATAAAAAAAGGTGATACTATTAGTGAAATTGCTGAAAATTATGGTGTTTCTTCCTCGCAACTAAGAAGATGGAATAACCTAAGAAATAATAAAATTGTTGTTGGAAAATCGCTTAAAGTGTATAGTTCAAAAACTTCTGGAAGTGCTACCAAGTTAGTTGAAAACGAAAGCAAAAATGGAGTTTACACTATAAAAAGAGGCGATACAATTGGTCAAATAGCAGAGAACCATAATGTTTCAATCGAAGAACTAAAATCTTGGAATAATCTAGATAATAATGCTATAGTTGCTGGCAAAACTTTACAAATACAGCCCAGTGAAAATATTTCTAAAACACAAGAATCTGTTGATACAAATTTAATTACTAAAAAAGATAAAACAATTTATGTTGTAAAAAATGGTGATACTATTGGGCATATTGCAGAAAGATATTCTGTAAGTTCAAATGAAATAAGAAATTGGAATAATTTGAAAGGAAATAAAATAATAGTTGGACAAGAATTAATTGTTTATCCAGGTGAAAAGAAAGAAATTAAAGTTGTTAACAATATCGTAAAATCAAAAAGTTCAAATAAAGTTCATAAAGTTAAAGTAGGTGAATCGCTTTGGACAATTGCACGACATTACGATATTCATATAAAAGATATTATGGAGTGGAATAATTTGCAAAACGATCAAATAAAACCTGGTATCGATTTAAAAATTATGAATTAAATTTTATTTTTATTAGGTTTAAATACATTTTGAAAAAACAGTTAGGGGTGTTTCGTTATGCGAGACTGAGAGTAAACCCTTTAACCTGATCCGGGTAATGCCGGCGTAGGGAAACGGATAAAATTATTAGCTGGAACCGTTTTCCAAAAACGGTTTTTTCATTTTAAATAACTTTATAATTAAAGGAGAAAAAATGAAACGCTTATTAGTTTTGTTATTGTTATTTACATCAATTATTACTGCACAAACAAATGTAATTAAGGGTAAAATTACATCTTTAGACGGCACTCCACTTCCACTAGCGAATGTTTCGTTAATAAATTCCTCAATTGGAGCAGTTGCTGACAAAAATGGCAACTTCACTCTAAAATTAGATACAAATTATAGTGGCATTATTCAATTTAGTTTTGTTGGATATAAGTCAAAAAGGATTAGTATTGCTGATTTAAGTTTTGTGAATAACAATTTTATTAGTCTTGAAAAATTACCTTTTACAAGCCAAACTGTGCTGGTTGAAGGTAGTATTGGTGAAAAAGGTATTACCCCAATGGCATTTGCTAAAGTGACCCAAAATGATATTGAAGAAAGTTATGTTCATCAAGATGTTCCAGAATATTTAAGTTATTTACCATCTACAACATTTTATTCTGAAAGTGGAAATGGAATTGGATATAATTATCTTTCAATTCGTGGATTTGACCAACGCCGAATTGCTATTTCTGTGAATGGAATTCCACAAAATGATCCAGAGGATAATAATGTTTATTGGCACGATATGCCAAATATTTTATCGAGTGTTGGAATTATTCAAGTACAGCGTGGTGCTGGTGCTGGTGTAATTGGTTATCCTGCAATTGGTGGTTCAATTAATATTATTACTTCTAATTTTTCGGATAAACCACGCACAGTTCTCGGTTCAGATTTTGGAAGTTTTAATACTAGAAAATATTCTGCAACATTTGGTAGTGGTTTAATTGATGAAAAATATTCTATCTATGTTAACTTGTCCAAAACGCTTAGTGATGGCTATCGTAATTTAAGTTGGGTTAATTTAAATTCATTTTATTTCTCGGCAGTTAGATTTGATGAAAATATTACTTCTCAAATTAATATTTATGGTGGACCAATCTCTGATGGTCTTGTTTATACTGGGCTTCCAAAAGAGATTATTAAAAATAGGAAGTTACGTAAAGAAAATTACTCATATTGGGAGTGGGATAAAGCAAATAATCAATTTCAGCCGTGGTCAACTAAACGAAAGGCAACTGAAATTGAAGAATTTTCGCAGCCTCATTATGAATTGCTAAATGAAATAAAAATTAGTGATAATATAAAAGTTAATTCTGCATTATTTTTGGTGCTTGGTGATGGATTTTTTGATTATGATGGCTCTTGGGCTGTTTATTATGACGATTATTTCCGATTAAAGGAAAATGGTTACGATAAATCAAAAGTGCCAACAAATGCTTTAATACGCGCCACAGTCGAAAATACTCAATGGGGCTGGATTCCAAGAGTAAGCATAAAACATAAAAATGGCAATCTGATTTTGGGAGGTGAGTTTAGAATTCATCGCTCTAATCATTTTGGAAATATTAGATTTGCTGAAAACATCCCAGATAATGTACCAGCGGATTATCAATATTATTTTTACAATGGCGCAAAAAATATTATCAATCTTTTTATGCATGAGCAATTCCAAATTACAGATAAATTAAATCTTTTAGCAGAATTGCAACTCGCTTATCATGAATTTAGCATTAGTAATGAAAAATATGTTGGGAATAATTTTTCAATTGACAATATATTCCTTAACCCAAGATTTGGATTTAATTACCAATTTAATAGTGAAATAAATTCATATTTTTCTTTTGCAAAAGTTACCCGCGAGCCTAGACTCAAAAATTATTACGACGCAGCTGAATCGAGCGGGGGAGAAGTTCCACAATTTAAAGTTGATTCAAAAGGAAATTTTGATTTTAATAAACCACTTGTTCGTCCTGAGACAATGAATAGTTTTGAAATAGGAACAAGTCTAAATTCCAAAAATATTACACTTAATGCTAATGTTTTTTATATGCTTTTTAATGACGAAATTGTTAAAAGCGGCCAATTGGACAGATTTGGGCAACCAATTACTGGAAATATGGAAAAAACCATGCATACTGGAGTTGAGTTAAGTGGAACATTTAAGATTAATAATTATATTGATTTTACAGTAAATGGCACTTACAGCAAAAACAAAATTGAAAAAGGGAATTATTATAAAGGTGAAAAAGATTTAATTAATTTAAAGGGTAATAGTATAAGTGGTTTCCCCGATTTAACAGCAAATGGAATTATTAGACTAAATTATAATGGGTTGTTTGCTCAAATTTGGCTTAAATATGTTGGTGGATATTATACTGATAATTTTGGTGACATTTTGGGAATTACAGATTATGATAATATATTAGATTTATATTTTGTGTCAAACGCATTATTTAGCTACCAATTTGAAGCAAAGCCGTTTTTTAATTCAATTAAAATGTTTGTACAAATAAATAATATTTTTGATAATTTGTATGCTGCTTATGGAACTGGGAACGAGTTTTTCCCAGCTGCAGAAAGAAGCTTTACTACTGGAATTAAAGTTGAACTTTAATTTATGATTTATGATTTATGAAAATTGGATAAATGAAAAAATGAAATCAACAATAATAATTGCTAACGGAGATTCACCTAAAAAAGAAATAGTTATCTATCTTCAGAAGAATGGAGTTGAAAGCATTATTGCTGCAGATGGTGGTGCTAACACTGCTTTCAAGTTGGGAGTTGTACCAAACTATATTATTGGCGATTTTGATTCCATAAAGCCAAAAGTAAAGAAATATTTTTCGGATAAATCTGAAATAATTTGTTTTGTAAACCAAGATGATACTGATGTTGAAAAGGCTCTCAAATTTGCAATTGAAAAGGGTTATAAAACGGCATACTTGCTTGGCGGAACTGGAGATAGACTTGATCATTCTATTGGCAATCTTGGAATTGTTCTCAAATATTATAATAGAATTAGGGTTATTATCATTCACGGAAAAACAATTCTTTTCCCTTATTCAAAAGAAACGAATCTAATCACAATTCCTAACGAGACAATTTCACTATACGCTTTTGATGATAGAACCATAATTAATTCAGAGGGATTAAAATATCCATTAGATAATTCCACATTAAAATTTGGAGAAAGGGAAAGCACCAGCAATATGGCAACCGGAAATGTTGTATCGCTAAAAATTACAGGTGGAATTATTTTTGTAATAAGAGAGCTAAAAAAAATGAGGAAAAATGGTCTTATTTTCAAATCTTGATATAATAATTGTAATATTATTTTTTCTCATTGTCGTCATTCTTGGATTTATTCCCAAAATGAAAAACAATAGTGCAGAAAGTTATTTACTTTCAAACCGCAATGTTGGAATTTATCTATTTGTATTAACCAACGTTGCAACCTGGTATGGCGGAATTCTTGGAGTTGGCGAGTTTACATCTAAATTTGGAATACTCAGTTGGGTTACTCAAGGATTACCCTATTATGTTTTTGCAATTGTTTTTGCTTTTCTATTTGCAGGAAAGATTAGAAAAGCTTCTCTTTTCACAATTCCAGATAAACTTGAAGAAGTATATGGAAGAAAAGTAGGGCTGTTTGCTTCTTTGCTCGTTTTTATTCTTGTATCACCAGCACCATATTTACTAATGATTGCCAGTCTGCTTAGTTTAATTTTTGGAATCAATATTTTGCTAGCCCTTTTTATTGGGATATTTATTTCAGTTGTTTATTTGTTTAAAGGTGGTTACAGAGCAAATATTATTACTGATGCCTTTCAATTTTTTGTTATGTTTATAGGATTTATAGCAATTGTATATTTTGCTTCAACAACTCTTGGTGGATTAAATTTTCTAAAAGATAATTTGCCTCCCGCTCATTTGTCTATTTCTGGTGGAGCTTCACCAACTTTTATTATTGTGTGGTTTTTAATTGCACTTTGGACTTTTGCTGATCCTGGGTTTCATCAACGCTGCTATTCTGCCAAAAGTGAAAATGTTGCCAAATATGGAATAATAATATCCGTGGTTTTGTGGATGTTTTTTGATTTTCTTACTACTTCAACAGGACTTTATGCACGTGCATTATTACCAAACATGGAAAATGCAGTTTTGTCTTTTCCAATTCTTGCCGAAAACATTTTGGGTAATGGATATAAAGGACTTTTCTACGCAGCTCTTTTTGCTACAATTTTATCAACATTAAATAGTTTTTTGTTTTTAAGTGCAACAACTTTTAGCCGGGACTTTGTTTACAAGTTAAAAAAAGAAGTTGATGATAATAATTTAATAAAATATACTCGGATTGGGCTAATAGTATCGTCCATAATTTCCATAATTCTTGCTTACAAGTTTAGTTCCGTTGTAGAAATTTGGTATAATATTGGCAGTATTATAATCCCAGGAATTGTTTTGCTTGTAATTAGTGCTTATTCTAAAGTATTACAAATAACCCATAAATATGCATTAATTGAAAGTATATTTGCTATTACAGCAAGTTTAATTTGGTTATTAATTAGGCCATTATTTGCAATGGTTCAAATAATTTCTGAAATAGAGCCAATGATTGTTGGAATGCTAATTGCAGTTACTATTCATCTTCTGGGAATTCGAAAATATAGAAGAAGAATATAAATTAAACCTGGATAATGCAATAGGATTAAAATAAACAATTTTAGAAAAAGAACAATCAATATAGAAGCGAACTTGCCCCGACTTACTCGGTCTTAGCGTTTGTACCCAAAAGGTTAAGTGAACAATAGTACAAACGCTTAGAGCGAGTTAGTCGAATATGCATTAATGCTTTTCTAATGCATATTTGGGGTTAAAAAGCCTTCAGAAAATGAAGGCTTTTTTGTATAATATTTAATTCAGAAATTAGAATTGAATATTCTTTTTTGTACGTTGTACATATTCGTAAACGAAAGGACTTGCAACAAATACAGATGAATAGGTACCAACAAGTATTCCAAAAGTTAATGCAAATGCAAAACCTCTTAAAACATCACCACCAAAAATAAGTAAAACCGCAACCACAAATAAAGTAGTTAAACTTGTAATAATTGTTCTTCGCATTGTACTATTAATTGCACTATTAATATTATCCTTAATTGAGGCAGTTTTATGAATTTTAATATTCTCTCTTATTCTATCAAACACAATAACAGTATCATTAATTGAATATCCAACAAGTGTTAAAAATGCGGCAACTACACTTATTGAAATTTCTAGATTAAGGTTTGGAATAACTCCGTGCAAAAGTGCAAAAACTCCCAGTGTAATTAAAACATCATGGAACAAAGCAACCACAGCACCAATAGCAAATACAAACTTAAATCTGAATCCTAAATAAATTAAAATTCCAAGTAAAGCAAGTACAACAGAAATTACTGAGTCTTGTTTTAGTTCGCTTCCAATTTTAGGACCAACATGGTCTTCCTTCTGAATAACAAAATGATTATCAGGCAATGTGGAGCGAAGTTCGCCTTCAATCCAATCAGCAATCCCTACACGGATTATTATATTGTTATCATCTAATCTACTTGTTTGATATCCATCATTTTGCAATTTGGTTTCAACTTTATTAGCAACACTAATTTCCGCAAACTTAAAAGTAACAGCATTAATAGCAGAATCAGAAACTGAAATTACTGCAGCGGGTTCATATCGCAAAATTGAATTTTTTATTTCTGCTATAACATCACTATAAACTTCTGCAGGTATGCTTTGCAATTCAGTTCTTAGTAAAATTCCAGATTCACCACCAAATGTTTTAACTTCTATATTGCCAAGACCTAATTGTTCCAAGTTATTTCTAATTTCCGAAATATTTATTGGGTCATCAAATTTTAAAGCTATGTCTGTACCACCTTTGAAGTCAATTCCAAACTCAAGACCACGAATAGCCAGACTTAATAATCCTAAAAGAATAAAAATACCAGAAATAACATAGGCAATTTTTCTTTTAGAGATAAAATCAATATTTAGATTTTCAAAAACTTTCATTATTTAATTCACTCCTTTAATTAACCTATATTTATTTTGTTGCCTTTGGCAACCAACATATCAAAAATTACTCTAGTTACAACAAAAGCACTAAATAAACTTGCAACTATACCAATCATAAGTGTTAATGCAAATCCTTGAATTGGTCCACTACCAAATTGATAAAGAATAATTCCAGTAAAAAATGTTGTAATGTTTGAGTCAAGAATTGCTGAATATGAGTTAGCAAATCCACTATCAACGGCTGCTTTTGATGTTTTGCCAGTTGTAAGTTCTTCTCTAATACGTTCAAAAATAATTACGTTTGCATCAACCGCCATACCAATTGTAAGAATAATACCAGCAATACCAGGCAATGTTAACGTAGCTTGAAATCCCGCAAGAACACCCATAATCATAATAACAGTTACGAAAAGAGCTAAATCTGAAATAACACCAGATTTTTTGTAATAAAAAATCATAAAAATAGCTACAAGGAAAAATCCTATCATAGTAGAATTGAAACCTTTATTAATCGAATCTTGTCCTAATGATGGTCCAACAGTTCTTTCTTCAATAATATCAACTGGAGCTGGGAGAGCACCTGCTTTAAGAACAATTTGTAGCAGTTTTGCTTCATTCATATCAGCCATACCAGTAATACGCGAACTTCCACCAGGAATTTTACCCTGAATTGTAGGAGCTGAATAAATAGCATTATCAAGAACAATAGCACATCTTTTATCAATGTTTGAACCAGTAATTCTAGCCCATTCTCTTGCACCTTCGCTGTTCATTTGCATTGTAACAATTGGCTCAGTAGTTTGTTGGTCAATGTTAGCCATAGCGTCAACAATCACACCACCAGTAAGTTCGGCCTCTTTGTTAACAAGATAAAGTCTAAAAATATTAACTCCTTCTTGCGATGTAAATGGTTTAGCATCAAATAAGAATTCAGCATTATCTGGAATAGCATTTTTAACTTCGGGTCTTCTTAAAAATGTAGTAACTTTATTTTTATCACTTTCTTTAACGTAAGCATCTGCATAAGGTGATTGAGGATTTATAATTGCAATAGAATAAAAAGGATGTTCTTTCGCAAATTGTTCTTCAGTTAAGTCACTGGTACTTGTGGTATCAATAACATTTGAAGAACTCGAATCAGATTCATTTTTAAAATTAGCTGCTAAAATTTCATCAATTCTATTCATTACTGGAATAGTAAAGTTAGATTCTTTAACAATCTTAAATTCTAATAAAGCACTGCCCTGTAAAAGTCTTTTTGCTTCTTCTTCTTTTGCAATACCAGGTAATTCAACAATAATTCTTCTTGAACCTTGTTTTTGAATATTTGGTTCAGAAACACCATATTGGTTAACTCTGTTATTAATAATTTCAATTGCACGAGTAACAGCATCGGATTCTTGCTCTTTTAATTTACTGATAATGTCGGCATCTTCTTCTCTAATTGAACCAAAATATCTGCTTAGTCTTTTCCCAGCTAAGGTTATTTTTGAAGCAAGAATTTCCACAACATCAGCATCAGAAACTTGTGCCTCTTTTGCTGCTGATTCTAAAAGAACTTTAAATTCATCATCTGGATCTTTTGCAAGTTTTTCAAGAAGTTTTGCAGTATTTACTTCCATTACTAAATACATACCACCTTGTAAATCGAGACCCAACTTCATCCTATTTTCTCTATTTTCTCTAATAGAAGGGTCAATAATCATTAAACTATCTTCTCTAATTTGAAGCAAATCGTTAAGTTCAGCTTCTGACATTGTAGGATTTGATTTTTGTAAATCCTCGGTAAGGAGAGAGAGCTCCTTCTTGATTTTATTGGTATTTTGAATATCAGCAAAAGTAGGGAATAGGAGGTAAATGCTGAATGCCAAGACTCCAATAATCATTAAAATTCTAAATCTAAATTCTTTCATTATTCATCTTAGTTTAGTTGGCAAAATAATTGAATAAAAAAAGACCATTTTGGTGGTCTTTTTTTATATTAAAAATTAGTCACGAACAACCCAAGTTTTAACAGAAGCTGTAACGTCGGCATAAATTTTTATTTTTATATCATAAATCCCAAGTGCTTTAATTGGCTCTTGAATATCAATTTTACGATGGTCAATTTCATAACCTTTTTCTTTAAGAGCTTCGGAAATCATTTTTGTTGTAACTGAACCAAAAAGTTTTTCATCTTCACCGACAGTAACAGGAATTGTGACTGAAACTTTTTCTAATTCAGCACTTAATTTATTTGCACTTTCAATATTTTTAGCTTCCTTTGTTGAAGCTTGTTTTTTTTCTTCTTCTAATGCTTTTAGGTTACTATCATTAGCAATTAGAGCAATTTGTCTTGGGAAAAGAAAATTTCTTGCAAAACCTTCTTTAACATTAACTAAATCACCAATTTGACCAAGTTGGTTAAAATTCTTTCTTAATATAACTTTCATCTCTTCTCTCCTATTTAACAGCTTCTGAAATAAAAGGCATAATTGCTATTTGACGCGCGCGTTTAATAGCCCTAACTAGTTCTCGGTGCTGCTTTGCACTTAATCCGGTAACTCTTTTTGGAATAATTTTACCTTGATCATTTATAAATTTCTGCAATTGTTTTGCATCTTTGTAATCAATGTATTCAGTGATTACTCTTTTTGATTTTTTTGTATTTGTTGTTCTCATTTTAAATATCCTCAAACTTATTAATCTTCATTTATGAGGTTAGATTCCTCATCAGTTAAGAATTTATCGAAAGAAATACCTTCAATTTCTAAATTGTCTTCAAAAAAAGACTCTTTACCATTTCCATTATTTTGTGAAAGTTTGTTCAAAAATTGAATTCTTTTTGCTTTAATTTCAACGATAGTTCTACTTTTATTATCTTCAGTCTTAAAAGTACGGCTTTGTAACTCACCATCTATTAATACTGCATTTCCTTTCTTAAGGTGATCTTTACAGCTTTCAGCCAGTTTATTCCAGGCAACAACACCAATATAACAAACATCTTCTTGCGATTGGTTATTACTATCTTTATAGCGTCGGTTTACAGCAACATGAAAATTAACAACAGGTGTATTATTAGAAGTTTCTCTAATAATAGGATCTTTAGTTAAATTGCCCACAATAATAACGCTATTAATTTCTGGCATTTTTAATTCAGCCATTATATTCTCTCCCTAACATAATGCATCTTATTCTTCGCTATCATTTGTCTCTGTTTCTTCAATAATATCATCAACAACTGGTTCTGCTTCTAAAATTGTGACTTCATTTTCAACAACTTCTTCTTGAACCTCAGATTTTCTTTTTTCAAGATATTCTAAGTCTTTTAATTCAAGTTTAATAGTTAAAAATCTTATCACGTTTTCATCAAGTCTTAAAGTTCTTTCAAATTTTGTGATATATTCGCGTGGTGAAGTAAAGCGATAGATAATATAGTATCCACTTTTACCCTTTTTAATAGGATAAGCTAAACGTTTGCGTCCCCATTTTTCGATGTCTGTTATTTCAACACCGTTAGCAGACATTTGTTCTTCAATAGAAGTTAAAATTGAGTCAATCTGTTGGTCTTCGAGTGTGGCATTAAAAATAATAACACTCTCATAATGATTTGTTTTCATTATGGGTCACCTCCCTTTGGTCTTAGGCCTTCCATTTTAAATTTTTAATGAAAAGCAGGGTTAATAAAAAATATAAGACGTAAATATAATACTATTTAATGAGTGGTGCAATAACAAGTGAAACCACTGCCATTAACTTAATCAAAATATTAAGAGATGGTCCTGATGTATCTTTAAAAGGATCGCCAACAGTATCTCCAACAACTGCAGCTTTGTGTGCATCCGATCCTTTTGTGTATGTAAAACCATCACTTTTAAATCCACTTTCAATTAGTTTTTTTGCATTATCCCATGCACCACCAGCATTGGATTGAAAAATTGCCATTAAAACACCACTTGCAGTTACACCAGATAACAGTCCGGCAAGCATTTCTTTGCTAATAAAACCTACAACTACAGGAACAGTTACTGCCATTAATCCTGGAAGAATCATTTCTCTAATTGCAGCTTTTGTTGAAATTTCAACACATTTTGAATATTCTGCAACAGCTGTTCCTTCGCGCAAACCTTTAATTTCTCTAAATTGCCTCCCAACTTCAATAATCATTTCTTTAGCTGCACGTCCAACAGCGTTCATTGATAGCGCCGAAAATACAAATGGAAGCATTGCACCAATTAATAATCCACCCATAATAACTGGTTTAGCTAAATCAATTACTGCAATTTCTGCTTGAATCATAAATGCCGAAAATAAAGCCAAAGCGGTTAATGCAGCTGAACCAATTGCAAAACCTTTTCCTATTGCAGCAGTTGTATTACCAACAGCATCTAATTTGTCAGTTCTTTCGCGTACTTCTTTTGGAAGTTCAGCCATCTCAGCTATTCCACCAGCATTGTCTGAAATAGGCCCGTAAGCATCAACGGCAAGTTGAATTCCAGTGGTCGATAACATTCCGAAAGCTGCAATAGCAATACCATAAAGATTAGCAAACTCAAAGGCGCCAATAATTGCAAAAGCAATAACTAATATTGGAATAGCAGTTGACATCATACCAATACCTAATCCTGAAATAATATTTGTTGCAGGACCAGTAATTGACTGACTTGCTATTTGATGAACTGGTTTAAAATCGGTTCCTGTATAATATTCAGTTATTAGTCCAATTATTGTTCCAGATATAACACCAATTAGTGTAGCAATAAAAACGCCATTACTTGTATATACGAAATCATTATAAGTCCAAGTTTCTGGTAAAAAATATTTTATAATAAAATAAGAAGCTAAAACCATAACACCACTAGCCCCAAATTCTCCAGTATTAAGAGCTTTTTGAGGATTTCCACCTTCTTTAACATTAACAAAGAAAGTTCCCAATATAGAAACTGCAATACCAACAGCGGCAAGAATTAGAGGAAGTAAAACAGCTGCAAGTTGATGCCCTTGATCAAAAACAGAAGTAAAAACTGCTCCAAGTACCATTGTACCAATTATTGAGCCGATATAAGATTCAAATAAATCTGCACCCATTCCAGCAACATCGCCAACATTATCGCCAACGTTATCAGCGATAGTAGCAGGATTTCTAGGATCATCTTCAGGAATTCCTTCATACACTTTTCCAGCTAAATCTGCGCCAACATCTGCAGCTTTGGTATAAATACCACCACCAACTCTTGCAAATAATGCAATAGATGAAGCACCTAAAGAAAAGCCAGAGAGCACGTTTATAACCTTAAGAAGTGTCCAATCTAAGTTAGAATAAATGATAAAAAGAATGCTTAGACCTAAAACTGCTAAGCCAACAACATTCATTCCCATAATTGAACCACCAGCAAATGCAATTTTGAGAGCTGGAGCTAAACCAGTGCGAGCAGCTTGAGTTGTTCGTACATTAGCTTTTGTTGCAGCCATCATTCCTAAATATCCAGCTAAAGCAGAAGCAATAGCACCTGTAACAAACGAAACAGCTATTAACCAAGAAGAATCATCTCTGCCTGAATTTGAAAATCCAAGTAATATAGCTACAGCAATAACAAAAATTGCAAGCACTCTGTATTCTGTTTTTAAAAAAGCAATAGCTCCATCTTGAATATGTTTTGAGATAGTAATCATTTTTTCAGTACCAGAACTTTGTTTAGAAATCCAGCGACTTTTCAAAAATGAATATATTAATGCAGCTAAACCAAATATTGGAATAATGTAAATAATGTTTGCCATATTGTACTCCTAATTTTCCTCTATATTTATCTTATTTTGAATATTTTTGAATTCTATACTATAATAATTCATCATTTCTTTTTTATTACCAGTTATAAATTTTTCTACAAGTTCAACAGAAAATCCGATTGCTAATCTAATTATTTCTTTTTCTTTTTCATAGAACTTATCTAAAACATAATTAGGCATTTGACCATTGCGAAAATCATTTCCAACACCAAAACGTAATCTAATAAAATTATGAGTTTTAAGCGAAAAAATTATTGAACTAAGTCCATTATGACCGCCATCACCACCAGATTCTCTTAACCTAATCTTTCCTGTTGGAAGATTAATATCATCAGTAATGATTAACAAATCATCTAATTTAATACTATTTGTTTCAATAATATAAGAAACAGCATTGCCACTTAAATTCATAAAAGTGGTTGGTTTATATAAAAAAAAATGGGAAGTATCTATTGAACTTCCCACAGAATAGTATTTACCCGTTTCTGGAGTAAAACTTAAGTTAAGTTTATTAGCAAAGGCATCCAGAATCATAAAACCAATATTATGTCTAGTATTGTTATATTTATTACCTGGGTTACCCAGACCAATTATAGCTTTCAAACTAATTTATTCTTCCTCAGTAATTCCTTCACTACTTTCAGATGCTTCTTCAACCTTAGGATGAACTATAGAAACAATAACGGTATCTTCGCTATTTAAAATTTCAATTTTATCTAATTTAAGATCGCGAACATGGATTGATTCTCCAATTTTTAAGCCAGAAATGTCAACCTCTATGTGCTGAGGAATATCACGAGGTAAACATTCAACTTCAAGTTTATGAGTTTGCTCTTGAAGTATTCCTCCATCTTTTACACCAATTGCACTTCCTACAAGACTTATTGGAAGTTCTATTTGAAGTAATTGACCTAATGTAACACCTTGAACATCAAAATGTACAACTTTATCAGTAACAGGGTCAAATTGAATATCTTTAATAACACAACCTAATTGTTCTTCTCCATCAAAAGAAAGTTGTATAATTCCAGTTTCAGAAGTAAAAACAAATTTATTTAATGCCACTTCTTCAACCGAAAATGTAATTTGTTCTTTGCCTTTTGAATAATAGATTCCAGGAACAAATCCACTTTTTCGTAGCTGGTTAATTGCACCTTTAGTAGAAATTTCTCTTTTCTTAGCCTTTAATATCCTCTCAGCCATTTTTCTCTCCGCTTATTTATTTTCTAACTCTTATCAATTTCAAATAGTGAGCTAATTGACTCACTATGATGTGATCTTATTATGGATTCTGCAAATAATTCTGCAGAAGTTTTTATCTTAATTTTTGAATTTGGTTTTAAATTATTTGTAGGAATTGTATCGGATACATACAGTTCATCAATTTCCGAATTCTCGATGCGTTCAATTGCATTTCCTGAAAGTAAAGCATGAGTTACAGCACCATAAATTTTGTTTGCTCCAAGTTTTTTTAACGCAGCAACTGCAGCTACAAAAGTACCACCAGTATCAATTAAATCATCAACAATAAGTACATTTTTTCCATCTACATCACCAATTACATTCATAACTTCTGCTTGATTATGTTCGGGTCTGCGTTTATCAATTAAAACTAACCCAGCGTCTAATTTTCGTGCATAAGCTCGAGCAATTTTAATTCCACCAACATCTGGAGAAACGACAACTAGATTTTCCTTTTTATTTTCAAATTCATCAGTATAAATAGGTGATGCATATAAATGATCTAATGGAATATTAAAAAACCCTTGAATTTGAGCAGCGTGTAAATCCATTGTAATTACTCTATCAGCACCAGCTTTTGTTAAAATATCGGCAACTAATTTAGCAGTAACAGCAACTCTTGGTTGATCTTTTCTATCTTGTCGTGCATAACCATAGTATGGAATTACAGCAGTTACTCTACGTGCAGAAGATCTTTTTGCAGCATCTAGCATAATTAGTAGTTCCATTAAATTTTCGGCGGGAGGCATAGTGGATTGAACTAAATATACGTCTCTTCCACGAATGTTTTCTTTGAATTTAATCCAAATTTCACCATCACTAAAAACTTTACGACTAATTAATCCTTTTTTGACATTTAAGTATGCACAGATTTTTTCTGTAAGTTCAATATTTGAACTCCCAGAAAAAATTAATAATTCCGATACGTCTATACTATTCATTTTACCTTAGCAAACTTTAATGAAAAATAGTGTAATATGGTTCAAATAATTTGAAACAGATATAACTATTTCATTTTAAAATAAAAAATAAATATAAGCATTACTTGAAGTTAAATCAAATATTCAAAATCTGTTTTAATTTGTTTGTCATAATTTATTAAAAATGTCATGTTAAGTTTAAAGAAAAATTTAATAAATGCACTTAAATATAATTTTGAAATCAAATAGTAAACATTTATGGCTGGCAAATTTTATTTTAGCGAAATTTTCCAAATTACAATAAATAATTAGGATAATTGGTAATTTGATTTCTTTATCAATCTCATTAACTTTGCAAGTTAAAATAATGGATAAAAGGAAATAAAGTATTAATGCCAACATATGATTATAAATGCAGAGAGTGTGGAATTATTTTTGAAGTATTTCAAAAAATGTCCGATGAACCAATAGAGAATTGCCTTGAATGCAATGGAGAAGTACGTAGATTAATTGGAGGTGGATTGACTCCAATTTTTAAGGGAAATGGATTTTACGAAACTGATTACAAAGCAAAAAGTAATAAAACGGTAGAACCAGCAAAAAATACTACCACTAAAAATGGTGAAAATAAAACAAAAAATGATTCTCCTAATACTGAAAAAAATGAAGCGAAATCACAATCAAAAAAAATAGAAAATGCGGAAATCCAAAAGACAGAAAAGAAAAAAATAGAATAGAATAAATTGTCTCAGAAAGTGAACAAAATTTTTGTTCACTTTTTTACTAAAAATATTTTGATTAGAAATCAACACCAATTGAGAAATAATATTTTGGTTTCGAAAAGCCTTCAAAGTCATAAGCCCATGCAACATCGAATCTTAACAAGAAAAATATCACATAAGAACGGGCACCAAATCCTGTCCCAACCAGCATCCCTTTTGATAAATCATCACCTTTTCTTTTAAGGCTTAAATCTAACTCGCTATCTTTATTCCAAGCGGTACCAACATCAACAAATGCAGTTCCAATAACATTTTGAAAAAAGAGTGGAATAATTGGTCCAGCAATTAAATATCTAATAATTGGCATTCTTAATTCAAAATTTAAAAGCATATATTTTGTACCTAGTTGTTGAGCATAATTATATCCTCTTAAAGGCATTGCAGGAGTAAGAAATGCAAAATCAGAGGCATTTTCTATTGGAACAGTACCTGTCGTAAAAGTTCTGTTAATCCAGTTCTCGGTTCCTCCAAGCATAAATCTTTGTGGATTTTGTCCACCAGAATATCCACCAGAAAACCTAAAAACAATTGAATTATCAAATAAAAATCTGATATACTTTCGGTAATCAATTGTTAAGGAGTAGAAACTTCTCTTATAATTTCCAATGCCTAAATTCCCCAAAATTGTGGTTCTATATCGTGTACCTTGAATCGGTGAATAATATCCCCACATTGTGTTATCGTGAACAAAACTAAGCGAAGGAATTGAATAAAAAACTTTTTCCATTGGCTCAGAAAAGCTTTCAAGATTTTCTGATGATGTTAGAATGCTGCTTATTGCAGTCTCAATTCGGTTAAATTTGCTGAAAGGGAAGCTTGCGGAAATAGTTCCGCCATAATTTCTAAATCGAAAAAGATCGTAGCTATTATTTTTGCTAAGATAAATAAAACGTGCAGTGTGGAATGCTTCAACTCCAAAATTTATTCTTCCAGCAAGATAGTAGTATGATAAACCATAATCACTATTTTTTAAATCGACTTGAAAGCCTGTAATTCCAATAAGTCTGTGGTTTCCCAGAACATCACTAAAAGATAATACGGTTGTACCTATTAATCCATACATGGTACTATAGCCTGCATTAGCGTAAATTAAATCGGGAGTGAAATTAATTTTATACTTATTTAATAAGTAATTTCCATTGCTATCAAGTTTTTGAGTAAAGAGGTTTTCTTTTTCAACAATAGAAGAATCTATAATTTCGTAATTTTCTTTTGATGGTGAAAACACAAATTTACTATAATCACTATTTTCGATTGAATCACTTTCGCTTTCATTGTCATCAACAACTAACTCACCTGTAAAAATAAAATTTCGCTTTTTATCCTTTTTATCATTTAATTCTCTGGTGAATAAAATTTTATTTAATCCTAAATTTTTGGAAGTATCGGCAATTGAAGAAGCAGCCAAAAAGCTAACTTCATTTGAAGTTTCAGAATTAAAATTTTTAACACTTGCCATATAATTTGTTAGTTCTAGGGAATCGCGATTAATAGTTATATTAAATGGATCATTAATTAAAAAAATATTGTATCCTTTTTTAAAAAGCGATGTGTAAATTAATTTCATTCCATCAGCTGAAAGAGAAATTTGCTCAACTGGATTAAGTGAGTTTGTGATTGGTAGTGCTTTGTTACTCTCTGAAAAATTTGTACTGTCCAAATTATTGAGTAGCATTTTGTATATATTAAAAATTCCATTTTTGTCAGATACAAAAAGCAATTCATTTCCATCTGGTGAAACTACGGCAGATTTTTCGTCGCTTTCTTCCCAATTTGTTAAACGAGTGATTTTATTAGTTGTTAAATCAGTTTTAAATAAATCAACTTGGGTGTAATTAAAGTAAAATAAATTAAAATTATGAGGTAACATAAAGGAAGATAAATAATTACCTCTATCAGATGAAAAGAAAATAGTATTGCTTTTTGGTCCCCAGGATGGCTGAGTATCAGAAAAAATATCATCTGTAATTTTTATTACTTTTTCAGTATCAAAATTGTAAACATAAATATCTGATTGTGCTGCGTTATGGGCATCAAAAGCAATTTTTTTTCCATCTGGGGCCCAACTAACTGAACCAATTCCACTAAAGCTGAATGGAAGTCGTTTGTATTCATTGGTCTCAACATCAATTATTGTTATAACATCATCACCGCCCTGTTTTAGCGAAAGAGCAATTTGCTTATTATCGGGTGACCAAGTGAGCACTGGATGAAGAATGTTTAGCTCTTCAAACTCAAATGTTGTTCCACTACTTACAACTTTAGTAATATCTTCTTCATCCTTTATATTTCGCACATAAACATCAAGATAAATATCTCTATCGGAAATAAATGCCATTTTATCTCCAACTGGTGAAATTGCTGGACTGGAATTGTAAAAGCCAATTGACTTTTTATTATCAGTTAATCTTTTTGAAAATTCATCGGGGTCTTCGCGAGTAGCAATATCTGGCCAGTAATGAACTTTTATGTCTTTTTTCCACTTTTCATTAAGTTCTTCAATCGAAAGTCCTAAAGTTTGTTTAAGTCCTTCTTCAAAATTTCCAACATCGTTTATTTTATTTAGCAATTCTCCAACTTTTTCTCGCCCATATTTATCTGCAATATATTTAAAAACAGATTGACCACCACGATATCCAAAATATCCACTTAGTTGTTGAATATCTGGAAGAAAATCATTTATAATAGCATTACGAATAAACATATCCGAATTCGTTTCCCAATTGCTGGAAAGATATTCCGCCATTCCTTCGTGAAACCAATGTGGAAGTTGCAAAGTAATTCCACGAGAGACAATGTTTTGAATTGTTCCACCATAAAGCATATCGCGCATTACAGCATGAACTAATTCGTGATGAATAACGTGCCGATATTTTTTGTAATCACCTTCAAAGGGGAAAACAACTCTATTTTTGAAAGGCTCCGTGAAACCACCAACTCCTTGCCCAAGATAGCCATCGGTGGTGTTGGTTTCTTGAAATTCGTTGTGTGAATTATAAATAATTAATGAAATTCTATTGTTTATTTGATAGTTTATTCTTTCTTGAATATCTTCCAATGCAGCTTCAGCAGCAGCAGCGGCAAATTCGGCATTTGTTTTTCCCTCTTCAGAAAAATAGATATCAAAATGCTTTGTTTGAATGTAGAGCCAATCGTAATTTTTATACTGAACTTTATTTTGCCCAAACTGGGCAAAAAGTGTTTGAGATAAAATTAGAGTAATTGAAATATATTTTATTAGTTTCATTAGTTCAACCATTTATAAAAGTGCATTAAAATAATAGAAATATTTTGTAATAAGAATTAAACAATAAGAAAATCAACTTCTCTTTTGTCTTCATCAACTCTTATCAATTTTACAGTTACTTTGTCGCCAAGCCTATAAACTCGTTTGTTTCTTCTTCCAACAAGTGAATATTTTTTTTCGTCAAATTCATAGTAGTCATCATCTAAATCACGCATACGAACCAAGCCTTCGGCAAGGTTTTCTGTAACCTCAATAAACAATCCAAAATTTGTAACTCCGGAAATGATTCCTTCAAACTCATAGCCAAGTTTATCTTTCAAAAATTCCATTTGCTTCAATTTTATGGAAAGCCGCTCGGCATTTACGGCATTTCTTTCTTGAGCAGAAGTATGTTCACAAATTTCATTTAATTCTTCCAAAGAATATAAATGATTTTCATTATTTTCAAGGTAATTATACGTCAACAAATGGACAATTAAATCGGGGAAGCGTCTAATTGGAGAAGTAAAATGTGAATAGTTAGGAAATCCAAGTCCGTAATGACCAATGTTATTTGGTGAATAAATGGCTTTTGCCATTGTTCTAATTGCAATTTCATTTAAAACAGCTTCTTCTTTTGTGCCCTCAGCTTGAATTAAAAGTTGTTGAAATTCCTTTGATAGATTTTTACTTGAAGTATTAAACTTATACCCAAGTGATTTTACAAATTGAACAAACTCATAAAGTTTAGCCTCATCTGGTTTATCGTGAACTCTATAAACAAAAGGCTTTGCAGTATTTTTATTACCTTTGTTAAAATGACCGGCAATAATTCTGTTTGCAAGTAGCATCAATTCTTCAATTAGTTGATTGCTTTCTTTCATCTGCTTGATTTTGATTCCAATTGGTTTTCCATTTTCATCAAGCTCAAATTTTACTTCTGGTCTGGTGAAGTTAATGCTTCCTTCTTTATTCCTTTCACTCCTGAGGTATTTAGCAACCTTGTTTAACTGGCTAAGTTCGTTATAAAAATCGCCATTTTGTTTTTCAAGAATTTCTTGAACTTCTTCATAAGTAAACCTTCGTTTGCTATTGATAATTGATTTTTTAATTACATAATCAACTACTTTTAATTTTGAAGTAAATTCAACAACAACAGAATAAGTCAATCTATCTTTATTTGGGACTAAAGAGCATAAATTGTTTGATAATAATTCGGGTAACATTGGAATAACAATTCCAACAAGATAAACAGAAGTTCCACGTTTTAAGGCTTCTTCATATATTTTGCTTTTGTGTGTAACATAATAACTTACGTCTGCAATGTGAATACCTACTGAAATATTTCCATTTGCAAATTTTTTAATTGAAACTGCATCGTCAAAATCTTTGGCATCAAATGGGTCTATTGTAAAAATATTTTCATCTCTTAAATCTAATCTTTTCGCAATTTCTTCTTCAGTAATTTCTGATTTAAGCTTTTTTAATTCCTTTGTAACTTGTGGAGGAAATTCTGTGTCAAGTTCAAATTCCTTGGCAATGGAGGCAACATCTGCTTTAAAAGAACCTGCAGCACCAAAATTAGTTCCAATAATTCCTTCTGGATATGATGAACGTTTAGAAAGTGAAATATCAATCACTTCCACTAAATCACCAATTTTAGCTCCATTTAAATCACTTTCATCTATGAAAATATTTCTTTGAATTGATTTTTCTTTTGGCTCAACAAAAAATAAATCTTTTAGTTTAACTAAAGTGCCAATAATCTTTTCGTGTTTTCGTTCAATTACATTAACAACTTGTCCCTCTAAATTTTTACCTCTTGTTTTCGCAACTATTTTAACCTCAACCGTATCACCATGAAAAGCCGAACCAAAATATTTTTCTGGAATAAAAATATCGTTTAGTTTAGATTTTTTTAAAATAACAAATGCATAAGTACCTTCCTTGGAAAGTTGAAAAGTACCTACCAATTTATCTATATGGCTTTTAATTTTTTCAAACCGCTTACCACGACGAACTATAAAACTCTCTTCTGCTAAAAAATATAATGCTTCTTTTAATTCATCATATTGTTGAGGAGTGTTGGCTTCCAATATTTTTGCTAATTCTTTTACTTTAATTTTAGCATTTGGCTTTTTTTCGAAGAAATCTTTTATTTTATTTTTCATTAGAATGAGAACCTATACATTACACCGAATTCATTAATTTTTTGTGGGTTATACGAATTTGAAATTACGGAATTTTTTCTTTCAACGCGCATAATAAATTGGGGACTAAAAAGATATTCCAATTTTGCATTTGCCTGTGTCCAATCCGAAATTTCTTCCACCGTTCCACCAACAGTATACCTAACTTTTTGATAACGTCCTGAAACATTAAAACGTGTCGACTGACCAGTTTGATTTATATTTACATTATTGACAATATTTCCAAATTTTGCATTTACCATAGAGGTAAACAGAGAGCCAAACATAGAATAACCAGCAGATTTAGCTATGTTTGCATTTTCAGTATCGGAACTAAATGTTCCAAAAATAATAAAGTACATTGCATCAAGGTTTGTATATTGTGGATTTGGTACATCATATTCAATATTTTGAGCCCCAGAATATATTCTCATATCTAATGGCTTTTTACCCGAAGCCATATTTGCAAGCAACGATTTAACCGAATCATCAATTTTAATTTTAACTCCAGTTTTAACTGGTTCTGCTTTTGGATCTCTTGGATTTATATAATCGCCAATATATGTTGAAGTTAGGGTTATAAGGGGGTTTGTAAAATCGGAAGTGAATTTTATATCACCTTCTGCAGAAAAAGTTTTATAAAAGGTGAACATAGAACTTGGCAAAATGTCAAATTGTCCTTGACTTGTAAATTTATTATCTATGTTTTTAATTCGTAATTCACCCGTAATATCTGCTAATAATTTTTGGTTTAGCGCCTTTGACAAAACAATGGATAACTTAGAAATATTAGGTGACATAATTTTAATATCAAAATCAAAATCGGTTGAAAGAGCATTTGTTTCTGTGTTATCATTTTTTTTTGAAAGTGCAGATAGTAATCGATTCTGTTTTATTTTTTGAATATCAGTGGAAGTGGTATCGCTGATAAATATGTATCTAAAATCAGAATTAGAGACAGTGTAACTTGCATCAGAAGGTATAAAATTTAAGTTAACCTCTTCTAAAAGAATATTTCCAGTAAAACTTGGTTTTTGTGATTGGTATTTAAAATGCCACGTATTTTGAGTTCTAATTTGAAAATCACCAAAAAAATTAGGAGATGATTCTTGTGAAAAAGGTGATAGCAAAGCAATGTTTCCGTTAACAGCAATATCAGCATTATCTATTCCAAATCCTTCTGTAACAATTTCACCTTCAAAAACCATTTGTCCAGGATAATTTGTTTTGCCATTATTCTTAACAAATGAATTTTTAACTTGAATCATATTTTTATCAAAAATTAAATTAACAGTAGATAAATAATCTAAATTGGTTAAAGCGGAAGTAAATTTTATATTATTAGCATTAAAGAAACCAGAATAATTTAATTTATTCAAATTGCCAAAAATTGAAATATTTGAATTTACAATTCCAGAAGGATTAGTAACATTTGGAATTGTATTTCCAAAAGATGAAATATTAAATCCATTTGCTTTAAATTTTAAATCCCACTTATTTAAAGAATCAGCATTTTCTTGTTCAGATAATTCACTATCAAAATTATATGGAATTGTACCATTGAGTGTTAAAACTTCATTGTCCTTATAATGGAGAGTATCCAATAATTCAATTTTTGTAAATATCACATTGTCTTTGAAATCAACCTTCCCAAAAAGTGAACCCAAATAATTATTTTTTAAAAAAATGTTTTCAACTGAAAAGTCTGTATTAATAATTGGATTTGTTAAAGTTCCGCTTACGTTTGCTACTGCATTTATTATTGAATTTGACATTAAAATTTTGGGGTCTAATAGTTTTTTAGCTAATGTTACACCATCCAAATTAGATAGAAGAATATCAAAATCTGGATTGGCTTTATTTAAAATGGACCCATTAATACTTAATTGTGAATCATCATTGAATAAATTAAAGTTTTTAACTTTAAATGTTGAATTTGTATTAAGAAAATAGATAGAATCTCTGTTTTGCCATTTATAATCTTTATAAGATAAAAACAAATTAGAAACATCAAAATTTTCTGAAGAGTCTGAAAAAGAAAGAAAGCCTTCTATCCCACCATCAAAAATATCTTGGATGTTGGCTTCAGCATTAATAAAAGCTTTGCTTTGGTTAAAAATTAAATCCGCTCTAATATTATTAATATTTAAATCGGAGACCATTTGCTCGGAAGTTAGAGAAAACGAACCAAAAATATTATCGAATGAATAATTACTATTATTTGCACCAACATCAAAACCACTTTCAACATCAGAAATATAAAAGACCTCTTTTCCCTTAAAAAGAAATAACCAATCGAGATTTAAGTGTGTGCTTATAGTAAAATTTTCAGAATTATTTTCCAAATATCCATAACCCTGTCCTGAAACTTCAAATTGGTCTCTATTAAGCAAAGCCGCAATTAATTTGAAATCTTTAAAGTTAAAATCATAATCCAAATAAATGTTTTTATTTGTTATGCTTTTTTCACTCATTAATAACTGAAGAGTATTAGTGCTATCGGCAGAAAAATTTACTGGATTAATCTCGTTCAATTTTTGCAAAATTGCATAACTAATTTTTTTTGTTTGGTAGGTTAAAAGATTAAAAGTTTCATCAAGCAAAAAAATTCCTGTAATATTAAAATCAAGAAAAGAAGACTTAAAATTTATAACACGAGTACTATCAATTTTAGATAAATTAATTTGAAAATTAACACTATCCAATTCGTTTGAGCCAATTACAGAATTATTGAAACCTAACTTAAACTCACCTTCCGTTTTATCCAAATCTAATGAATGTCCATTTATATCAAATTCAAAATTTAATGAAGAAATTAATGTTGAATCTTTAGTGTAATTAAATAGGTTTAAATTTTCAATTACACCTTGCAGATTATAAATTGGCTTGTCCGTACTAGCCAAGTCCAATTTCCCACTTATTTCATTTTTCATGCTATCAAGCTGAGTATAAATTTGAAGATTAATCAACTTATCAATAGTTTGTAGATTTATATGAGCTGTATCAATATAATGCCCTTCAACAAAAGAGTTCTCAATTTTAAAAGACATATTTGAATTTGATTTTGCGGGGTCAAAACCATTCCCTTTTAAAATTCCTTTTGAATTTAATTTAGTTTCAATTCCCAGTGTTGAGCTTAGATTTAAGTTGCGAGTAATTATATTGTAATCATATTCAATTAGCTCTTTTGTGATATCCATAAATGAATTAAGTTTAATAGTCCCACTTCCAACAGAAATTTTTCCATCAAGCTTAAATTTTAAAGGCTCTCCTTCAAAATTGAGATTTATCGCTTTCACAAAAAGTTTAGGATACTTGGGTAGCTCCATATCTCGCAAAAAATTATCAACTTCATTGTACAACACTTGCGAGTCGGTAAATTTAGCTTTAATAAATAAATCGGAAGGTGTATTTAGGTTTGTTAAATTTCCATCTAAATTTAAAATTGTTTTATCAAGTTTCAAATATGAATGGAAATTAAAATCGCCAAATTTGCCTTCCCCTTGCATTTCAAAATCTGGACTTCCATTCATAAAATTTACTGATTCGACAAATGCACTTAAATCTTTAGCACTAAGTGGCTTACAAATTAAATTAAATCTTATTGGATAATTTTTGAAATCGATTACAGAAACATTCCCAAAAACATTAAGGCTGTCCATTCGGGCGGATAAATTAATATCAGAATTATTTGTTGAAATACTTAAATTAATTGCTTCGGCAAATTTTTCATTTAGAAATATTTTTCCGCTTGAATTATTCAACACAAATTCCTCAATGTTTGGTTCAAAAGAGAGTTTTGAAATATCAACAAAAAACTCATTGTTTTTAATATCTGCAAGTAAATCAAGATTAAGGTTTAAATTCTCAAATTCAAGGTCGTCATAATTAATTGATTTATATTTAACGTGATTAGATAAATACTGATTTCGCTTCATTTTGAAAGAAATATTTTGAAGTGAAAAATTAGATAAATCAATCAATAAAGGGAACCCACCTGTGGAATCATTTTCTTCAACTTCAATGTTTTCAATACTTTTGAAAGTTGTATCACTCTTAACTAAATCGGTGTAATTCCAAACGCTATCCTCTAATTCAAGTAATGAAATATTTGCATCAATAATTTTTAATTGTGTTACTTTTATCCTTTTCGCTAAAATGTAAAATGGATTTACAGCAACTTCAATTTTTTTTGCAAAAACTAAAGTATCTAAATTATTCTCAAGTGAAACATCTCTAAGGACTAAGTGGGTAATAAGAGTTCCTTCCAATTTGCCTATATTTAATCTACCATTCAATGAATTGTTAGCAACTTCAATAATTTTGGTACGCAGCATATTTCGGAATGATGAAGTTTGGGAAAAAGCAAAAAATAGAATTAGCAAAAAGAAAATTCCCACAAAAAACGCAATAATACCATTTCCAATTTTTCGTGGTAGAGACCTTTTAACCTTATTTTTATTAAAAATCATTTATAGCTTTCTTTTATTTTTGCCACAATTTTTGAAGTTGACTGTTCTACTACAAAATCAATTGGTTCAACGCTACCACCGTTTGCCAAAACAATATCTTTTCCAATAATATTATCAACTGACCAGTCTGAGCCTTTTACTAAAACGTCTGGAATAATTTCAGTAATTAATTCTAAAGGAGTATCTTCGTTAAAAAGTGTAATGTAATCAACCGATCGCAAATTGCTTAGCACAAAAGCTCTTTCAATTTGATTAATTATTGGACGTAAACTACCTTTAATTTTTGCTACAGATTCATCGGAATTTAATCCAACAATTAAAATATCACCTTTAGCTTTAGCTTTAGCAAGATAATCAACATGTCCAGCATGTAAAATATCGAAACATCCATTTGTGAAAACAATTTTTTTGCCTTCGGTTTTAAGTTTATTTACAATTCCTTTTAGCTCATATCGTGGAATTAAAACACTTTTCATTTTACATCCAAAAATAAGTTAGTAAATAATTTATCTGCTTCAATTGGAACAACTCCAGCTTCCTCGCAAACCAACCCTCCAGCAAAATTTGCTAAATATGTGGCTTCCGAAATTGAAGATCCAGCAAGCAAAGCTACTGTTAGAGTAGAAATTACGGTATCGCCAGCTCCAGAAACATCAAGCACTTTTCGAGCTTTTGTAGGAATTATTAGCATTGGTTTACTTTTTTCAAAAATTGCCATTCCTTTTGCTCCAAGAGTTAAAAGCAGATATTTACTGGAAATTATTTCTAATAATTTAAAGCCAATGTTTTCAATATCATCGTTTGAATGGATTTTAATTCCAAATGAATCTTCAGTTTCTTTAAGATTTGGTTTGAAAACAGTAACATTTTTGTAATTAAAAAAGTTTTCAAATTTTGGGTCAACTGTAATTATTTTATTTTGGCTATTAGCTAATTTAATAATATTTGTAATTAAAGATTTAGAAAGCACACCTTTATTATAATCTTCTAAAACAATTGCATCAATATTGTTGATGTTTGATTTTAACGAATTAAAAAGAGTTGTTTCCAATTCGTTAGAAATTTGTTTCTTGCTTTCTTTATCAATACGAACTATTTGTTGGTCAGAGGATATTACTCGTGTTTTTGTAGTTGTTGGACGTGTAGAATCTGTAAGTAAAAATTCACTTGACATATTTTGGTTACTAATTAAAGTTTTAAAGATAACCGCACTTTCGTCGTTACCAAGTAAACCAAAGGGAATTGCGTTTGCTCCTAATTTTGCAATATTAAGAGCCACATTTGCTGCTCCTCCAAATCGAAAAAATTCATTATCAATTTCAACAATTGGCACTGGAGCTTCGGGTGAAATTCGGTTTACTTCACCCCACAAATAACCATCGAGCATCATATCGCCAATTATTGCAATATTAAAATTTTTGAAATTGTTTTTTATTTTGGTTAAGCGTCTTTTTGATAAGTTAATCATTTATTTCCTTAATAAAATTTTCAACAAATTTATTTGAAAAATCAATTGCAAATAAACCTTCATTAGTAGCAAACCAAAGTTTAGTTCCATCAAAATGGAGTGAATTTATAGTTGAGGGTAAACCATCAATATTGGTCATGGTTATTTCGTTTGAAAATCTATTTATTAGTGCAACTCCACGTCCATAAATATCCTTTGTATTTTTGCTAAACTGATATAATGAAACCCAGATAAAATCGCCAGTAATTTCCATATCATAAATTCCATTACCCTTTAATCCATTTCGTTCATCAAACCTTGTCCAACTATTTTTTCTATCAAATTTATAAATTCCACCAAGATTAAAATCAGGATTATTTTTTGTAATAAACTCATCAAGTCCAATCCAAATATGATTTTGCTCAACAAGCAACGCCGAAATAGAAACGGCTTCACCATCACCGTTAAAATAATTAAAATCATTATCATAAAACGAAAGGGAAGAGGAGTCTGAAATATTAAGAGATTTGTCGTATCTATGAAGCCCTGATTCAGTGCCAAACCAAACTAAACTATCGCCATCCACTTTTATAACTTTAATAGTGTTAGTTTTCATATTGTCATTTATTGTTAAATCGTAATCAATAAATCTGCGTTTTTTCAGGTCATATTTTGTTAAATACTTAAAACGTCCAATCCAAACAGCATTTATGTCACTATCATATTGAACATCTCTAATCCAATTACTTAATTGACCGCCTTTGCCAAATTTTCGTTTACTCCAGCGTTTTCTCTTTTTATTAAAAATAAAAAGTCCATCTGATGAACCAGCCCAGACAAAATCTTTATTGGCAGTTATTGTGTAAAAAAAATTATGTTTCAGTTTTTCATTATAGGTGGAATAATTGTACCACTCTTGCATTCTATAATTATATTGGAATATTCCATTTCCATTTGTTGCAACCCAAAGATTATTACCGTCATCAGAAACATCGCGGACATCTTTCCCTTCGAGATAGCTTTCAAGTTCTTGAAAATTTTGAGCAAATAAAAAATGGCTTAAAATAAAAAATATTATGAGGAAATATTTCATCTCTTTACAATTAAAATTGTTAAAAATAACTTAGTTTTCACTCACAAATTTACTAATAAATAAATTAGTAGAATCTATAAATGTGAATTCCCACTCATTTTCGAATTGTTTTTTAATTTTTTTGGATAAAAGGAGGTAGTTGATTTTTTGATTTAAGATTGTTTCAATTTCAATAGTTTTATCAGCAAGTTCTTCTTTCAATTCAATAATATGAGTTTGGTCATTTAAAAAATTAGGTAATTCAGAATGTTTTTTCCCACACAGAATAGAGCCATGTTGAAGAATTACTTTATTCATTTTTCTTTGAGCACTTCCAATTAGCTTTTTGCCGTTATATTTAACCTCGCTTTTAGCAGTACTTGCAAAACACAATGCACCAGAGGGATTTGCTAAAAGTTGTTTAAAATCTGGTTGTAAAGTTTCTAACTCAACAGACGAAAGTTGAGGATTGTATTTTGCTAAAGCGCCCGATAAAGTAATTGAGACTTTATTGTAAATTTCACGAGCCGAAAGTCCAAAACTAAAAGGAAGTATTAATGAATAAGTTAATTCCTCTGCATGTAAAATTGCCCTGCCACCAGTTGGTCTTGTAACAACTCCAATGTTTTCAGATTTGCATTTTTCGAGATTAATTTCCTCAATATTTTGGTTTGCACCAAGCGATATTGTGTAAGGATTCCAACGGTATAACCGAAAAAAAGCCTCGTCATCTTTACAGATTTTGGATAAAAAAATATCCAGTTCCATGTTGAAATTTCCGGAACTGGATTTTGTATCAATAAAATGCCATATCATTTTTTTAGAATACTTCTTTTTGATTGATTTATAAACTCAACAATATTTTGAACATACTTGTTGTTCGATTTTTCTAATTCAATTTTTGCATTGGTAGTATTTAAGCCTGAAAAATAAAGAATTTTATAAGCATTTTTTAATTCTTGAAGATCGTTTGACGTAAATCCCCGTCGTTTTAATCCAATACTATTTAAGCCACTGTAACGCATTGGAATATTTGCCGCAGTTACAAAAGGTGGAATATCTGCAGCAACAGACATCCCACCTTGAATCATAGCATGATCGCCAATTATTCCAAATTGATGAACTAAACATCCACCACCAACTATAACCCAATTTCCAATTGTAACGTGCCCAGCAATTTGAACTGAATTTGCAATTATGCAATTATTTCCAACAATGCAATCGTGAGCAATATGCACATAAGCCATTATTAAGCAATCGCTACCAACTACAGATTTGCCAGTTTCAACAGTTCCGCGATGAAGAGTGGCAAATTCACGAATTACAGTATTATCGCCAATATAAAAATAGGTTTTTTCATTGGCATATTTTAAGTCCTGAGGTGCATTTGAAATTGAAGCTGATTGAAAAATTTTAACATTATTGCCAATTCGTGCACCATTATAAATACATGCATGCGAGCCAATAATTGTTCCAGTACCAATTTCTACATCATCCTCAATAATAACGTAAGCACCAATTTTAACATTTTCTCCAATTTTAGCATTTGGAGAAACAATTGCAGTTGAATGAATTTCCAAACTCATATTATATCCCAAATTAGTATATTATTTATCAACAATTGCTGCCATCATATCTGCTTCGCAAACAAGTTGACCTTCAACAAAAGCTTTTGTTTTCATGCTAACATATTTTCCCCCAGTTTTACCAACCATCTCAGCTTCCAAAATAAGTTGATCGCCTGGTACTACAGGTTTACGAAATTTAGCATTATCAATTTTCATAAAATAAACCAGTTTGTTTTGAATTTCATTTTCGGGTAGTGAATTAAGCATTAAAATTCCACCAGTTTGCGCAAGTGCCTCAAGGATTAAAACACCAGGCATAACACGTCTATCAGGAAAATGGCCTTGAAAGAAAAGCTCGTTAAATGTAACTGACTTTACTCCACGGACACTTTTATCAAATTCTAAATCAATAATTTTATCAACTAATAAAAATGGATATCTGTGAGGAAGAATTTTTTGAATGGCCTCAATATCAAAGACTACACCTTGTTTTTTTATGTTCTGATATTTTTTCTCAATTTTCTTTTGTTGATATAATTTTCTAATTTTTTTTGCGAACTCAACATTAGCTTTGTGGCCTGGACGCGCAGCTAAAATTTGAGCTTTTATTGGAGCACCAATAAGAGCTAAATCACCCAACATATCTAGCAATTTATGGCGAACTGGTTCATTTTTAAATCGCAACGAATTTTCATTAAAAAATCCCGTTGTTCCAATTTTAATATCAGCTTTTAATCCAAGTTTGGCTTTTATCTCTAATACTTTTTCTTCACTCATATCGTGGTCAACAATAACAACAGCATTATCAATATTACCACCTTGAATTAAACCTTGTTCAATTAATGGTTCAATTTCACTAAGAAAGCAGAAAGTTCTTGCAGGTGCAAATTCGGTAATAAATTCTTTTTCTAGATCAAACATTCCAGAGTGTTGGCTGCCAAGTGCAGGATTTTGATAATCTACCATAACAGTCATTCTATAACTATCAGAAGGAAGAGCAACAAACTCAACTTGCTCATCTTCATTTTTGTAGGTAATAGTTTCATCAATAATAAGATAATCTTTATTTGCATCTTGTTTAACAAAGCCTGCTTCAAGGAGTTTATTTACAAAGGGGAGCGAACTTCCATCAATAACTGGAGGTTCAATTCCATCAATTTCAATTTTAATATTGTCTATTTGAAGTCCAACAATTGCAGCAAGAACATGTTCAATAGTGTGCACTCTTGCTTCTCCAATTCCAATAGTTGTTCCTCTCGAAACATCAACAACATAATCTGCAGTTGCTGGAATTTCTGGTTTATCGCCTAAATCTACTCTTATAAATTTTATTCCGTAATTTTCTGGAGCTGGTTTAAAAGTCATTACGCAATTAGTCCCAGTATGCAATCCAGTTCCTTGTATTGTTATTTCTTTCTCTATAGTTCTTTGTTTTTCGAGCATTATTTGTTTCCTGTATTCGTATTTAATTTATTTTCAATTGCGAGTATTTTTTTCTCAAGTTCTTTAATTTGAATGCTATATTTTTCTAAATTTCTAATATGTGCTTGTTCTTTAAATGCAATTCTTACCTCTTTTGCAGGAATACCAAAATATTTACCTGGAGTTAAAATTGATTTTGATGCCGCAGATTTTCCTCCAATCATTACTTGGTTTCCAATTTCAATATGCCCCGAAATAGCTACTTGTCCAGCAAACACACAATGATCACCAACTATTGAGCTCCCAGCAATTCCACTTTGTCCAGAAATAGCCGTATGTTTTCCAATTTCAACATTGTGTGCTATTTGCACTAAATTGTCAATTTTAGTTCCAGTTTTAATTCTTGTAGAACCAAGTGCAGCACGGTCAATTGAAACGTTGGAACCAAGTTCAACATTATCCTCAATAACAACATTACCAATTTGTGGAACTTTTGTAAATTCACCTTTTTCATTTGGAAAGTAACCAAAACCATCGGAACCAACAACAGTTCCAGAATGGATAATTACATTATTACCAATTTCATTTCCAGAAGTTATTGTGACATTTGGATAAATAAGGCAATTTGAGCCAATTGAAGTATTCTTAAGAATTACTGTATTATGATAAATTATAGAATTATCCCCAACTGTGCAATTTTCAGAAATTACTGCATTTTTTCCAATTGAAACATTTTTACCAATTTTTGCACTTTGATTAATTGAGGCTGTTTTATCAATTCCGGTAATATGTTTTTGTGTATCAAAATACTTGATAATCACCTTTTGCAAAGCAATATCGGGATCTTGAACTTCAATATATGTTATGTCATTTCTTTTCTTTTCAATTGTTGGATTAATAATTACAGCCTTGGCATTAGTAGAGGATAAATATTTTACATAGTTAGGTAGGTACAAAAATGTTAGATCATCTTTTGTGGCTTCATAAATTCTAGAGACATTAGTAATTTCAATATTTGAATCACCAAATATTTTACCACCAACAAAATCGGCAATTTCTTTAATTTTAATTTTCATTTAGCGCATTATTTTTTATTAATATTTTTTCATTTTATGCCCTAAATATAATAAGAAGTAAAAAATATTATTGAAGTTTTTTCAAAACTTTTGCAGTTATATCATATTTATCTCTTGCAAAAAGAATCATAATATCACCACTTTTATCAAAAACAAAATCTAACTCTTCATCATCCGCAACTTCTTGAATTGCATTAAAAATTTTATTCTGAATTGGTTTCATTACTTCTTCTTGCTGAGTATATAATTCGCCCTTATAACCAAATTTTGTGTCTCTAAACTTTGAAATATCGGATTCCAATTTAGATAATTCTTTTTCGATAATAATTTTGTTATTATCGCTCATCACAAGTTTACGCTTATCAAAATCTTTGGTTTTGGTGTCAAGTTCTCTTTCCATTTTTTGAATTTCTTCTTTCCATTCCTGAATTAAAGCATCCAATTTTTTTTGTGCATCTTGTGCATCTGGAAGTTCTTTAATAATAGCATCAGAGTTTACATATCCAATATTTAATTGTGCAAAATTTGTGCTTGAAATAAGTATGGAAATAGCTACGAAAATAAAAATGAACTTTTTCATGATAATAATTCCTATATTTTTATAGGTAAACTCACACGGAAAAAAATTCCGTGTGAGACTAAATAATTATTTGCTTTTTAGTTGATCTAAAACTTTATAAGTCATATCATATTTTGAATCGGCATAATGAAGAATGTTGACAACACCTTCAACGCCTTTATCAATAATAAAAGACATTTTTTGTTCTTTTGCAACCTTTTCAATTGCAGAATTAACAGCATCACGAATAGGTTTCATAACACTTTGTCCTTTTTGAATAACAAGTTGCTCTTGTTGAAGAATTGAATTTTGCTCCATCATTAGTTTTTGTTCAGTTTCTTGTTTCTTTTGTGGAGTCATCATTGCACTTTGATTTTGATAGGTTTGCACATTTTCTTGAAATACTTGAGTTAAGCTATCACGAGTTCTTGCCCAATTTTGTTGAAGAACTTGCAAATCTTGCTGTGCTTTAATTGCTGGAGCATAGTTTTGATATAATATTTGTGAATCTACATAACCAATTTTTTGGCTTTGTGCTAATAATGTAAATCCACTTACGAATAATAGAACTATTAATAACTTTTTCACGTTTACCTCATAATTTAGATGTTATAAAATTAAAATCCTTGTCCAAATTGGAAATGGAAAACCCATTGTGGGTCTAAACCATCTACCAATTTTCTATCAAATCCATATCCATAATCGAAACCAATTAAACCAATAGGATTTATTAATATTCGTGCACCAATACCTACAGATTTTCTTAAATCGTAAAAATCGGTACTTTTTAAATCTTTATAAACATTTCCCGCTTCTGCAAATGCAATAAAATAAATTGGCATAGGGTCTAATGTTAATGCAACTCTTAATTCTGTTACATATCTTGTCATTATACTTCCACCACTTCTGCCTAAATTTGGACCTATGGTTCTATCATCGTAACCACGTAATGGAGTAGTAGCAACAGTTAAACCATTTCCACCCATAAAGAAATATTCTAAAGGATTAATGTGCGTATCTTGTTGCAATTCTGCAAGATATCCAATATCAATTCCTGCATAGAAAACTAATCTATTTGAATTAAATAATCTACGGTAAAAATCTGTCTTAAATTGCATTTTGAAGTAATCAACTTCTCCAGGCAAAAATGGACCACCGCTTAACTCGGCGTTAAGTGATAATTTAGAACCCCGAGATGGAAATATGGGATTATCAATATCAGTTCTAGATAAAGTTCCACCAATTGTGTATTGGTTATATGTACCTTCGTCGTAATAAGAGCCACCACTAATAATATTATTATATTGATATTTTAGCATACCTTGTATATAAAAATATTTATCAGGCCAGCGTAGTCTTCTTCCAACCCTAAGAGTAATACCAGTTTGGCTTAAATCGTAATAATAACGTTGTCGAGTATCAAAAACATCAAACCCAACCATTGTTGGAGTGTCCATAAACCAAGGTTCAGTAAAGCCAAGGTTAAATGTTTGGTAATAATTACCAACACCAAATTGCCAATTAAAATTGAGAATTTGTCCACCACCCATTGTAAAAGGGTGTGTAATATCAAAGTTAGTAAGTGTAATTCCTACTGAACCGCTAAACCCGTAACTACCACTATAACCAACAGACGCGTTCAAGTAATCGCTCGATCTTTCTTCAACACTATATGTTAAATTTACGGTACTATCATTTACTGGTTTGTAATCAATACCTTTGGTATATAAGCCTTCCACGTTAAAATATTTTAAGTTTGCTAATTGTTGAAGTGAAGAGAAAATTGCAGTACGACTAAAATAATCACCTGGAACTGTATAAAGTTCTCGTCGTATCACTTTTCCCATTGTTTTTGTATTTCCAGCAATATTAACTTCACCAATTTTGAACCGCTGGTTTTCTTTTATTGAAATAATAATATCTAAAGAATCTTCACCAATTCTTTGCTCGCGTGTAGTAAGGTTAAATCCTAAATAACCATTATCTTGATAAATGGATGAAACATCGGTTTGTTTTTCGTTAAATCTTAAATTTTGATTAAAACGGTCTAAATTATAAACGTCACCTTTTTTGAAATCTAATCTTGCATTTAGAATATTATCGTTATAAACTGAATTACCTTCCCAGATAATATTTCTTACAAGAATTTTATTCCCTTCGTTAAGATTAATAAAAATTTCTATCTCTGTTTTATCTTCGTTAAAGACCAATGAATCACTTATAATTTCGAAATCTCTATAACCTTGTTTGTTGTAAAATGATTTTAATAATTCTTTGTCTTTCTTATAATCCTCTCTATTAAAAGTACTGCTTACCCAAAATTTCCACCAAGAAGGTTCAGAGGTTTCATCAAATTCGGATTTCAAATCGTCGCTTTCAAAAGCTTTGTTATTTAGGAAAGTAATTTTAGTAACATCAACTTTTTCACCCTCTTCAATATTGTATACTAACAATAAACGGTCTTTTATTCTGTTAATAATATCTCGTTTACTGTTGGAGTCAAATTCGTAAACTATTTCTTTAGTATTTGCGAGGTTTACTTTATCTTGCCAAGTTACAGTTATTTCGTTTTCATCTGTTGTATCTGCTTTTGCAAACTGAAATAATGAAGTTGTAATTTGAGCATTCATTAAATCTTCAGCTTCATAAAGCTTTTTGATTTCGCGTATTGTTTTATATACCGATTGAGGTTTTAAAATTTGCCCAGAAACAAAAGTAACTGCTTTTTCTAAATCTTCATCGTCTAAGTCGTCATTTCCATTAAAAATAAACTTTTCAATTCTTGGAAATTCGTTTACATTAATTACAATAAAAACACCATTACTAACTTTCTTTTCAATTTCAATTTTAATGTCAGAAGTAAAAAGTCCAAGTTTCCATAATCTTTTAATAGCATTAAGTGTTTGGTCACCTGGTATCTCAATTTCGTCACCAATTTTTAATCCACTGTTCGCAATAATAGTTGCAGGATCTGAAGTCGTATTTCCAACAACAGTAATTCCTAATATTTTATAACTTACTCTACCAACTTGAGGAAATAATGTTGAAGTAAATATGAAAATGAGTAAAAAGCTAATAAGTAACGGTTTAATCGGGTAGTTAATCATTTTCTCCAATCTTTTTTTTATCATCATTAATTTGTTCACTAACTAGTCCGAATCTTCGTTCTCTTTTTTGAAATTCTTTTATTGCTTCAATAAGGTTAGAAGTTTTAAACTTTGGCCAAAGAACTTCGGTAACAAAAATTTCAGAATAAGCAATTTGCCAAAGCAAGAAATTACTTATTCTCATTTCACCACCACTTCTGATAACAAGCTCCGGGTCTGGCATTTCGGATGTGTTTAAGTGCCTTGACACAATTTCTTCAGAAATATTTTCTACTTCAATATTTCCATTTTTTACTTTTTGAGAAATTAATTTTATGGCATTTGTTAATTCCCACCTTCCACTATAGCTTAAAGCTAAATTCAATGTCATTTTAGTGTTCATTTTGGTTTTTTCAAATGCTTCTTCCAACTCTTCTTTTACTTCATGAGGCAACATCTCTGAATTACCAATTGAAGTTAATCTAATATTATTTTTATGTAATTCATCAGTTTCATCTTTTAAACTTTTAACAATAAGTCTCATTAAGGTAGAAACTTCATTTTTGGGTCTTTGCCAATTCTCAGTGGAAAAAGTATAAAGAGTTAAATATTTTACACCAAGATTTACACAAGCTTCAACAATTTCACGTACAGTTTTAACACCTTTCTTATGACCAGCAACTCTGGGTAAACCGTTCATCTTTGCCCAACGTCCATTTCCATCCATAATAATGGCAATATGCTTTGGTACTAAGCCAGAATTTTTAACTTCTTCGATATTATTAAAATCTTTGTCGGTTAAGATCTTTTTCACATACTTCCAAATTATTTTAAATCAAACTACCAAAATATATGGGAGTCACCTAAATGTCAAGAATGATTAAACTTATCAAAATATAACAATTTATTTATGACTGGAATTATACAAAGGAAAATTTATTTTGTGCCAGGAAAAATTGAGAACTTTTAGTAAAAAAGATTTTCTTCGTTAGTTGTGCTAACAATTTTAATTTGTTTCTGAGTTTCCTCTTCCAAATTACTAATAAGTTTTTTTGCTAAAGGTATTAGGCTTGCAGGAACTCCAAGAAAAAGGGTAACGGGTTTAGATGAATACTTATTTCGCTGGTTAGCAAGAAATTTAATTTTACGCAAAATTGTCGGTTTGTTCAAATCTTCTTCATTTAACGTTAATCCAAATATTAGCTTTTTGTTAAGTTTGCCAATAGCATCAACTTCAAATTCACCAATTTTAGAAGGTTTGGGTAGATATTTACTATGTTTTCTACTCAAAGTTAGAAAACCATTTTTCCAAAAATGCTCAATTAATGAATCTACTCTATCTTTTTCAGTTAAATGTACCATAATATTTAGCTAATTTAATATTGGAATTATAGGTGAAAAATGTGAATAATTCAAAATTTTAATGTTTAAAATTTTATCATATTCAATCATTTTAATTTCTTTTGCGTTATTTAGCCTACCAAAAACTACTTTTTTACCTTTTTTATCTAAACTTAAATAATAAGGTTCAAAAAGAGTCTCTTCAAATTCGTATAGAATTTGTAATCTATTTCTATTTGAAATGGCTTTTGTAAAAATTTCAGTTTTCATGATTACCTCAATTGTACCACCTAAATACTCCAAGAGCTTTACCTATTATCGAAAAGTTATCTAAATTGTGTACATTAATAGGGGAGTAATTATCGTTTTCTGGAATAAGAGAAATATTACCATTTTTTCTTTCAAATCTCTTAAGGGTTGCTTCGTTTTCTATCATAGCAACAATTATTTCGCCGTTATTTGCATCTTTTTGAGGATTAATTATTACAACATCTCCTTCAAATATTCCAGCGTTTATCATACTATCACCTTTAACTTTTAATGCAAAACAATTCGCTTTTGAATTTATTAGACTTGCTTGAATGTTAATTGTTCCTTCAATATTTTCTTCTGCAAGAATTGGTTGACCAGCGGCAACACGACCAATTATGGGAATTTCAATTGTATCAGCATTAATAATTTTTGAACTTAAACTGTTTTCGGTAATTGAAATTGTTCTGCTTGAATTTTCTCCAATATTTAAAAAGCCTTTTTTAATTAAAGCGTCAATATGCCGCTTTACTCCAAAAGTGCTTGCAATATTAAAATGCGTTCCAATTTCGCGATAAGTTGGGGGATAGCTGTTAAAATCGATAAAATCTTTAATAAACTGATAAATATTTTCTTGTCGTTCTGTTAATTCATTTTTCATTTTAGTGTTCCAATGTTCACTACAAAAATAGTGAACAGAAAAGCACTTGTCAAGAAAAATTTGTAAAAAAGGCAAAAAATAATTTGCCTTAAAAATAGTATGATTTAATTAAAATTTATTTTGTCAGTAATAGTTTAATGGTTTTTGTTTCATTATTAGTCTTAATTTGCGAAAAATATATTCCTGAAGGTAAATTTGAGGCATCAAATTTAACTTTATGTAATCCAGAATTCATATCTTTATTAACAAGAGTTGTAATTAAATTTCCAATTATATCATAAATAGTAATTCTAACATGAGAACTTTGTGCTAAATTATATTCAATTGTTGTACTTGGATTAAACGGATTTGGATACGCTGAAATTAAATGAAAAGAAACAGGTGAACTGGTTTTTTCAACTGATGTGGTTGTTTTAGTTGTAAATGAAATTGTTTTATCTATTCCAAAATTATAATTATCAGTTGCAGCAATATCTTTTTTGAGCTCAATAAAATAAGTACTGTTTTCTTCTAAAGGTGATTGAGGAGTAAATTTGATTATTCCATTTGAATACTCACTTGCATTTACAATTATATCCAAAGAATTTCCATTAATATCTGTGAAAACAACATTTCCACCAAGTGTAGATGAATTTAAGAAACCATCAAAATGAAGTGAAATAGATGTATCTGTGTCAATATTAATATCCCCATCTTGTGGAAAACTTGAAATTAAGGAAAGATTATCACGGGATTTTGTAGTAAAGTTTAGCTCAACATTTTCAGGTAGTTCAACATTCCAATTACTCATTGCGTTTTTAGAGATTATTATTGAATAGTTGGTTTGTTTAGCAAAAGCTGGAGATGGCTCATAATAGAGGATATTTCCTTCAGTATTCCAACTTATTGTTCCAAATGTATTTGGTGTAATTAAAAAAGCATTTACAACCGAGTTTTGATTCATTGGATGCGAAAATTCAATAAAAATACTTTTTGAGAGATACATGCTATCTATTTGTGAATTTGGATATGTGGCAACAACATTTGGCGAAGCAGTAATATCAATAATTTTAGAAGCAGTTAGTTCTCGTATTAATGACATTCTATTAATCATTTGAGTACCAGGGCATTCAGTTCCACCACCACTTTGTCCATGACCACTAATATTATTATTTACTTTGTTTATTGCTTCGTGGTAACTACTACCTTCGGGATCAATTCCGTATTTATCACATAAAAAAGCTGCAATTGAAGCCACTTTGTTTAATCCAATATCACTTGGAATATCTGAAACATAGTTTCCAATAAAACAGATTCCACTAGTGCCGCTATTTTTACTTGAATTATGGGCACCTAAAATATTTTCTTCGTTATCACTTTTCCAAGCTCTACCTTTGTACAGAACTCCGTTGGGATCAACCAACCAATTATAACCAATATCATCCCAACCGTTGCCGTTTACGTGCCAATCCCAATAGGTTCTTACAACGGCTGCGTAATCGTTTGAAACAGTATTAGCAGCACTGTGATGAATAATTAAATGAGTTACGTTAGTTAAGCTACGTGAGCTTACATTTTCTGTTTGAGGGCAACCCCAAGTTTTTCTACTCACAAATTCAGGTCTGTCGAGCGTTAAAAGTGAGTTGTTATTTTGCGATTTTATTATATTATTTTTGATTTTCTGCTGAGACGTTTTACCAGGACTAATAAAACTGAATGTTAGTTTTTTTAATGTGGTTATTGCATTTGTGCGAAATTGCATAAATTTATTAGATTTATCAAAAAATGTGAGTGAGCCAATAAATTTGTTTTCGGTTTGTTCTAAATCGTTATCGTTAGTAATTAATTGCCATTCACTCCAATTATTTCCATTAACTGAAGCCCGAATAAAAAATTGTGAGTTCTTATTCATATTTAATATTGTTGCATTCAATCCAATTGCAATAAATGGTTCCGCATTTTGAATTGGAATTTCAATTATTTCCGATAAAAATTCAGAATGAGCTATATTTGAAAAACTACCTAATTTTGAATATTCAATTTTTTTATGAGTTATTTCTTGTCCAAAAAGGGAAAAAGCAAAAAGTAAAATAATAGAAAGTAGTTTGTATTGGTTAATAGTAAATAATTTTGTCACAAAATCTCAGGAATAAAATTTCAAATAGTGCTTTAACAGTTTTATATTTATTTGGTTTCCAAGTTATTAAAATAATTCTAATAACTAAAATAGTTCGGGGATATAATTTGTTGTAAAAATATATAATATCTTTTGTTTTGGGAAAGCAAGTGAAGGATTTAAAACAGAAGCTCATAATTAAATTTAATTATGAGCTTAAATGATAGTTGTTTTCTTATTTTCCAATTATTTGATTATGACATTCCAACCATATTTATCTTCAGTTTTTCCATATTGAATGTCAGTTAAAGCTTTGTATAACTTTGTGCCTAATTCACCAGCATGTTCACTGCTAAAGTTAATTTCAGTTTCACCATATTTAAGTTTACTAATTGATGAAATTACTGCTGCTGTTCCAGTTCCAAATAATTCAACAAGATTTCCATCATTATATCCATCAAAAATTTCTTTAAGCTCAATATCGCGTTCATTTACATTGTAACCCCAGTTTTTTAATATTTCAATTACTGACATTCTTGTAATACCAGGTAAAATTGTTCCAGAAAGACGAGGGGTTGCAATTTCGTCCTTAAATTGAACAAACATATTCATTGTTCCAACTTCTTCAATATATTTTTGATGAAGTGCATCAAGATAAAGAACTTGAGAGAAGCCAAGTTTTTTTGCTTCGCGCTGTGCCATAAGAGAAGCTGCATAATTTCCTGCTGTTTTGCATTCGCCAACCCCACCTCTAACTGCACGCACATATTTATCAGTAACCATAATTGGAACTGGTTTAAATCCACCAGGATAGTAGGGACCAACTGGACTTAAAAGGATTAAGAATTTATATTTTTCACCAGCTTTAACCCCAACCATTGGGTCAGTTGCAAATACAACAGGTCTAATATAAAGTGAATGACCTGGTTTGCTTGGAATCCAATCTCTATCAATACTTACTAATTCAAGCAATGCTTTCATTACAAAATCAATGTCAATTTCAGGGATACACATTTTTACAGCAGAACGATTTAAGCGCTCTAAGTTTTTTGATGGTCGAAAAAGGGAAATTTTCCCATCAATTTGTTTATAGGCTTTTAAGCCTTCAAAAATTGACTGCCCATAATGAAACACAAGTGCTGCAGGACTTAAACTAATATTTTCATGTTTTTTGATTACCGCATCTTGCCAACCACCTTTTTCAGAATCATAATCCATTTCTAAAACATGAGTTGTAAATGTTTTTCCAAAAATTAATTCTTCAGGAAATTCAACCTTTTTTTCATGTTTCACATTATCAAAAATTATTTTATTCATAATTACACCTTTAATTATATGTTTTTAAGAAGAATATCTTAAAGACAACTTAGTAATTTGATTTTATTTGTAATTCAATTTCTATTAATTTTAATTAAATTACAACCTTTTATAAGTAAAAATAATATTTTCTTCCCAAATAATTAACTGTATTTTTGAAAATATTAAATGCTATTTTAAAATTTTAACTAAATTTAAGTATGCTAAAAAACATTGTACAAAAACTTGGTGAAAAGACTATCAATTTTATTCAAGAAATTGGTCAAATTAGTAATCTATTAATTTCCCTTCTTAAATTTTCTTCCAAACTATTTAAAAATAGAAAACTTCTTTTTTTTCAAATGGAGCATATTGGAGTAAATTCACTTCCATTAGTTGTTATTATTGCTGTTTTTACTGGAGCAGTTTCTGCATGGCAAGCGGCATATCAATTAAAAGGTATTGCACCTGTTTCATTTCTTGGAACTGCCACAAGTAGAGCTATAATTACCGAATTAGGTCCTGTTTTAACTGCAATAATTATTGCAGGACGTGTTGGCGCTTCCATTGCTGCTGAAATAGGCTCAATGAAGGTTACCGAGCAGCTTGACGCACTTGAAACTATGGGAATTAGTACTGTACGATATTTAGCTATGCCAAGATTTTATGCTTCTGTTTTAATGATGCCTATCTTAATTATATTTGCTAATGTAATTGCTGTTGCTGGGGCTTATGTTATTTCAAACTATTTTTTGGACGTTTCATATGTTGTATTCTTTGATTCAGTTAAAAGATTTTTTTTAATAAGTGATTTTCTCTTTGGGTTAGTTAAGGGAATCGTTTTTGGAGCAATAACTTCACTTTTAGGGTGTCACATTGGGTTTATGACTTCAGGTGGTGCCGAAGGTGTTGGATTATCGACAATTCGCTCTTTTGTACTTTCTGCTTCGTTAATTTTAGTTTTTGATTATATTTTGTGGACTTTATTATTTTAATTTCTTGAGTATCTAAAATAAACTTGCTATTTTCAATTAATGAATTTTAAAAGAAAAAATTTAATTAGAATTGGCTAAAAGAATATTTGACATATTATTCTCTCTTCTTTTACTACCTTTATTATTACCTGCAATAATAGTATTTGGAATTATTTTAACAATAATAAATAAACAATCTCCGTTTTTTATTCAAAAACGCGGAATTACCCTTGATAAATATTTATTTAAAATCATTAAACTAAGAACAATCAAAGATGCTAATTTGAACGAAAAGTTTAATAATATTCATAAAGATATTTTTCTTAAACCATTTTATAAGGAAAAAACATCAAAGTTTGGGCGCTGGTTGAGAAAAACTGGGCTTGATGAAATTCCACAGATATTTAATGTATTAAAAGGTGATATGAGTTTGGTTGGACCAAGACCTCTAATGATTTCAGATCTTAAACTTTTTAAAAAAAACGATTATGAATTTTATAAATTTCGTGAAAGCTTAAATTCTAAACCTGGAATTACTGGATTATGGCAAATTTTTTGCAACAGAAATGAAGGGGCTAAAAATTTAATTGCGTTTGAAAAAATTTATGATGAAATGAAATCATTTAAATACGACTTAAAAATATTAGCCTATACAATTCCAATAGTACTTACGGCAAATAACACCGATGCTATATTTTCAGCACATGAATTTCCATTTAATGTTGCAAATGATGAACCACATTCCATAAAAGTGAACTTTGTTTTTGAAAAAAGTACTACAAATCATAAATATACAAGTGAATTTTCTGTTAAGGTTACAAAAAACTTTTGGAATAATTCAAATCCCGAGGAAAAAGTTGTTAAGTTAAAATTGATAAAGACTAAACCAAGTATTAGTCAGAGACGTAAAGCCAATTAAATAAAATATTTATTCACCTAAAAAAAAATATTTTCTCTTATTTGAAAATATTTTTCTAAAAATTCTCTAAATAAAAAATCTTACTAAAATCATAATGTATAGTTTTAAATTAATTTGGAATATTTGATTTAAACGAAACTAAGTGAGAAAAGATGTAAATTTATTCTGGCTTAATATTTGATATTATAGAGTATATTGATTAAAAGAAGTGTTTATCAGATTTATGTTTTTTAGCTTAATTCCAGAGTTTTTGAAAAGAATAAAATAATCTTTTAATAATTTTATGATTTTTCTTGACTAATTTTTTTTAAGGCAATAAGTTAGCGTGTTAAAAGAAATTAAGAATGTAAAATGGTAATATTTCTTAATTAAAAATTATAATTTAATAACGGAGTAATAATGTCAGAGTACGTAAAAAATCTTGTGGCAGATGTTAAGGCAAAAAACCCAAGTGAACCAGAGTTTCACCAAGCTGTTGAAGAGGTAGTATCTTCTTTGGAAGTTGTTTTAGAAAGACATCCAGAATACAGAGCCAATAAAATATTGGAAAGATTAGTTGAACCTGAAAGAGTAATTCTTTTCAGAGTTCCTTGGGTAAATGATAGGGGCGAAATTCAAATTAACAGGGGTTACAGAATCCAAATGAATTCTGCAATTGGACCATATAAAGGTGGTTTAAGATTTCACCCTTCTGTTACTCTTGGAATTTTAAAATTTTTAGCTTTTGAGCAAACTTTCAAAAATAGTTTAACAACACTTCCAATGGGTGGAGGTAAAGGTGGTTCTGATTTTGACCCAAAAGGTAAATCAGATTTGGAAATAATGAAATTTTGCCAAAGTTTTATGACAGAATTATTCCGTCATATTGGACCAAATACTGATGTTCCAGCTGGTGATATTGGTGTGGGTGGAAGGGAAATTGGTTATTTATATGGCCAATATAAAAGATTAAAAAGTGAGTTTACTGGCGTTTTAACTGGAAAAGGAAGAAATTGGGGCGGTTCATTAATTAGACCGGAAGCTACTGGCTTTGGGGTTGTTTATTTTACTGAAGAAATGTTGAAAACAAGAGGAACTGATTTTAAAGGAAAACGTGTTGCAGTTTCTGGTTTTGGTAATGTTGCCTGGGGTGTTGTTCAAAAAGTTAACGATCTTGGTGGAAAAGTTGTTACTCTTTCTGGACCGGATGGCTATATTTATGATCCAAATGGTGTTACGGGTAATAAAGTTGATTATATGCTTACATTAAGACTTAGTAATAAAGATGCAATTGAAGATTATGCTAAAAAGTTTAATGTTGAATTTCATGCTGAGAAAAAACCTTGGGAAGTTCCTGTTGATATTGCAATCCCTGCGGCTACTCAAAATGAATTATATCCTGAAGATGCAAAAGCACTTATTCAAAATGGTTGCCAGTGTGTGTGTGAAGCTGCAAACATGCCAACAACTCTTGAAGCTACTCATATTCTTCAAGATGCTGGAATTCTTTTTGCTCCAGGTAAAGCGGCAAATGCTGGTGGAGTTGCGGTTTCTGGTTTAGAAATGGCACAAAATAGTATGCGTTATAACTGGACAAGTGAAGAAGTTGATCAAAGATTAAAAATGATTATGAAAGAAATTCATACCACATGTGTAACTACAGCTGAAAAATATGGTGCAGCAGGCAACTATGTACTTGGTGCAAATATTGGTGGATTTATTAAAGTAGCCGATTCAATGTTAGACCAAGGTGTTGTTTAATATTTTGAAATAAAGCTAAAGTATTTTGCTTTAGCTTTATTTATTTTTCTTTTCACTAAATAAGATTATGAATGTCAACACATAAAATAACCTTCGATAAAAATTTACTTCAAGAGAGCAAAGAACAGAAATTTCAAGATTTCCACAACTTAATGTCCTTCCGAATCCATGACATAATTCTTGTGTCAAGTATGTACGATTTCTATTTATATGAAGAAGATGGTAGGTTATATGAGTTAATTCGCAAAGAATATCAAGGTTTAAATTTGAGTAATAGTCCAGAGTTGGTTCATGTTGCTAGTGGAAAGGAAGCTCTAAAACTTGCAAGGAAAAAAGGAAGATTTAACTTAATAATTACCACCTTGCATGTTGAAGATATGTCTGCTGTAAAATTGGCTCAAAGTATCAAAAAAGCAAAACTAGATATTCCTATTGCTTTACTTGGGTACGATAATAACGAAATGATAGAAATTATTAAAAGTGATGAAGTAAATGCTTTTGATAAAGTTTTTATGTGGCAAGGTGACTTTAGGATTGTCTTTGGAATTATAAAATATTTTGAAGATAAAATGAATGTTGAGTTTGACACAAACCGAGTTGGAGTTCAGGTAATAATATTAATTGAAGATAGCGTAAGATTCTACTCTTCATATTTACCTTTGGTTTATACAGAATTAGTAAAACAAGCCCAACGCTTAACTGCCGAAGGAATTAATCTTTCGCATCGCTTTCTTAAAATGCGTGCTCGTCCTAAAATTATTTTATGTTCAACTTACGAAGAAGCTTGGAAATATTATAAAAAATATGAAAATAATATTCTTGGTATTATTTCTGATGTAGATTTTAAAAAAGGTGGAATCCAAAATAAAAGGGCTGGAATTTTATTTGCTAAAAGAGTAAAAAATCTTAGGCCAGATTTGCCAATTTTACTTCAATCCAATGTTGAAGAAAACAGAAAATTAGCCTATGAATACGGGGCTTCTTTTTTGTTCAAGAATTCTGCTACTTTGTTAGAAGACCTACGCACATTTATGAATGAACAATTTTCTTTTGGGGATTTTGTTTTTAGAATGCCTAGTGGTGAAGAAGTTGGACGTGCTTCAAATTTATCTGAATTGGCTGAAAAATTAACTTCAGTTCCAGAAGAAAGTATTGCTTTCCATTCCTCTCGAAACCATTTTTCAAGTTGGTTAAAATCACGTACTGATTTTTGGTTAGCTTACCAACTTCGTCCACGTAAAGTTGACCATTATCGCTCTATTGATGCACTTCGTGAAGATTTAATTGACGCAATTCAAATTTATAATAGAGATAGACAGCGTGGAATTATCTCTGATTTTGATAGCAAAACTTTTAACAAATTAAGCTATTTTGCTCGAATTGGTGGTGGCTCTATTGGAGGGAAAGCTCGTGGGTTAGGTTTTTTTAGTAGTTTACTTAGTAATTTTAATATTGATAGCAAGTTTAAAGATACTAAAATCTTAGTACCAACCACAGTTGTTTTGGCTACAGATATTTTTGACCAATTTATGACTGAAAATAATTTAGCAAGTTTTGCGCTAAAATGTGAAGATGATGAGGAAATAAAAAAAGCATTTTTAGAGGCATCCAAATTTCCATATAAAGCAATTAAAAATTTAATTAACTTTCTTATAATTGTTAATGTTCCTCTTGCTGTGCGTTCTTCAAGTTTACTAGAAGATTCACTTGGGCAGCCTTTTGCTGGAGTTTACGATACAATTATGCTTCCTAATATTCATGAAAATCCAGAAGTTAGATTAAGAAGATTACTTAGAGCTATAAAGTTGGTTTATGCTTCAATTTATTATCAACGAGCTAAACAATATTTCAATGTAACTTCGTACCACCTTGAAGAAGAAAAAATGGCAGTTGTTATTCAAGAGATGGTTGGTTCTGTTCATAGCGACAAGTTCTATCCCGAAATTTCTGGTGTTGCAAAATCGTATAATTTTTATCCTGTTGATCCCTTACAACCAGAAGATGGAATTGTTTCTGCCGCTTTTGGTTTAGGAAAAACCATTGTTGAAGGGGGAAATTCAATAAGATTTTGTCCAAAATACCCACAGAATATTTTACACCATACAATTGTTGATGATATTTTAAAATATACTCAAAACAAGTTTTTTGCTTTAAATATGATTGATTATCAAAAAGACACTGAGCAAATGGAAGAAACTTTGGTGCAAGAGCATGATATTGATGAGGCTGAACCTGATGGAACATTAGCTCATGTTGGTTCAACATATTCATTATTTAATCATTCAATTTACGATGGAACTTCGCGAGAAGGTAAGAAACTTTTTACTTTGGCTCCAATTCTAAAATATAATACTTTCCCCTTACCAGAAATTTTAGATGTACTTCTTAAAATGAGCAGCTGGGGAATGGGAAATCCAGTTGAAATTGAATTTGCTGTTAATTTATCTGTGCCCAAAAATAAGCAAAGGGAATTTGCAGTTGTTCAATTACGACCACTTTCTGTTAGCACCGAACTTGAAGAATTAGACATAGAAGGATATGATAATAATGATTTAATATGTAGTTCAAATTTTGTAATGGGAAATGGAAGTAATAATAAAATTAAAGATATTATTTTTGTACATAAAGATGAATATGACCGCTCAAAAAGTAGAGAAACTGCTTTAGATATTGGATACTTTAATAAAAAATTGGTTAAGCATGAAAAAGAATATTTATTAATTGGTGTTGGAAGATGGGGAACTCTTGACCCTTGGCTTGGAATACCAATAACATGGGAAAATATCTCTGGAGCAAAAGCAATAGTAGAAAGCAATTTTAAGGATTTTGATGTTGAACCATCACAAGGTTCACACTTTTTCCAAAACTTAACTTCATTTAAAGTCGGATATTTTACTGTTCATAGAAGTATTGGAAATGGATTTATCGACTGGGATTGGCTTTCACAGCAAAAAATTGTGGAAAAGAAAGGTGCTGTTACTCACATAAAATTGGAAACACCTATAACTATAAAAATAAATGGACGTGAAAATAAAGGTGTAATAATTAAACCTGACGTCCCCAATAATAACATTGAATATATTGAACACATGGAATCATAGTAAAATAGTTGGTTAAAATAATTTATAACCATTATTATGATTAATATTACTGCCGTAATTCAAAATAAAATGAAAAGCAGATTAATACTAACTTTGCTAATCAAAAATAATTCGAGTAATTTTTGATATAGAATAAATAGAATTGAGGTATAAAATGACAAGTTTTAAAATTAAACCAGCAGTTAGAACCGAAAATATAACTTATGCTGTTCGTGATATTATTGTTTTAGCAAATGAAGTTGCTAAAACAGGAAAAGAAATGCTTTATTTAAATATTGGTGATCCAAATATTTATGATTTTGAACCTCCTATAGAAATGATAGAAGCAACTTATAAAGCTATGTTGCAAAATAAAAATGGTTATTCGCCATCTTCTGGAATTAAACCTGCTATTGATGCTATTGAGTGTGAAGCTGAAAGAAAAGGGATTAAAAATATCCATGATATTTTTGTTACCACTGGCGCAAGTGAAGCAATTGAATTAGCATTAACTGCATTAGTTAATAAAGGCGAAAATGTTTTAACTCCAACTCCAGGTTATCCTTTATACACTGCTATTTCAAGCAAACTTCAAGCAATGGAAAATCCATATTATTTGGATGAAGCAAATGGATGGCAACCTGATATCAAAGATATTAAAAGTAAAGTTAACGATAAAACAAAAGCAATTATAATTATTAATCCTAACAATCCAACAGGTTCAGTTGCAAGTTATGAAACATTAAAAGAGATTGTCGATTTTGCTGTTGAAAAAAATCTTGTTGTTTTTGCTGATGAAATTTATGATAAACTATTATTTGATGATAAAAAATTGACATCAATTGGCTCAATAAACCCAGAAGCATCCGTTATTACTTTTGGCGGATTATCTAAAAATTATATGGTTCCAGGTTTTAGAATAGGTTGGGGAATTGTAAGTGGAAAAAAGGAAGTTCTATCTGATTATATTGAAGCAATAAATAAAATGTTGCGTGCACGTCTTTCGGCAAACCACCCAGAACAGTACGGAATTCCAGTTGCACTTGATGGAACAAATGAACATTTAATTGTTGCTATGGAAAAATTAACAAAACGACGTGATATTACAGTTGAAATGCTAAATGCAATTGACGGAATTTCGTGTGTAAAACCAGAAGGTGCTTTTTATGCATTTCCCTCTGTAGAAATAAAAAATGAAGATAAACATTTCATTTCCGAATTAATTAAGGAAACTGGTGTTGTTGTTGTTCCCGGAAGTGGATTTGGGCAGAAACCAGGCACTAAACATTTTAGAGTTGTTTTCCTTCCTCAAGAGAATATATTAGAAAAAGCATATAAAAATATTGCAACCTTTTATGCAAAGTATAAGAATGAGTTTGAATAGATTAAGAAAAAAAAAGACAGAAATTATTTCTGTCTTTTTTTTTTGAGATATTTTAGTATCATTAAGCAACAAAATAAACTAATAATTTTTTGGAGGGTGAAGTGTATTCATCTATTGATAAAATTAAAAATTTTTCTGTTACTTTTTTTCTGTTTCTTATTTTATTTAGTCCCAAAATATTTTCACAGGTTGATACTACCTTTGGTGGTTTACGAGGTTATGAAGATTTAAACGGTAACACTCAATTATTTTACAGATTCAAAAGCGATAATAGATTTGAGTTGCCAAATGATGAAATTGGTGGTGTGCTTCGGAATGATATTTTTAATTTAGATGTAAAGAATAGTATTGATTCCTTATTTATATTGGATTATCTAGATTTTCATACCCCACTGCCAACCATAGGAACAATATTAACTGATTTTGAATTTGTGGATAATACTCTTTCAAATTTTTACCAATGTGGTGATGCAGAGTCTAACAGTTATGAATCAGACCCAGTTGTTATTTATAACAGAGATTACAATAATTCATTTTTTATTAACTCGTTTAGTGGGATAACTTCCAATTTGGAAATTGTGGAAAATGGTGATGAAAATAAAGTTTATGTATCAACTCAAGATGGTATTTATACTGAATCAAATGAACAAATATTTGAGTTGATAAAAAGTACAGAAGGTTTAACATTACTATCTATTAATATGAAAGAGCCAAACGTATTTTTTGCAAATAATGATGATGGTAATTTGTTAAAATCAATGGACACAGCAAAAACATTTTACATCGTTGATAGTAATTATTCTAATAATTCTTACAACGACATCTATTGGAATTTAATAAATCGTAGATTTTTATATGACACTGATGGAATTCACATTTATAGAATCGTTCAATATGGAAATATATGGCAATTACTTGTTTCTAATAATAAAGGTGAATTAAATAGTTGGTCTGAAATGTTTGATTCCGAAAGTGAAATGTTTATTTCCATTGACTCAACTCAGAGTGGTTTGGTATATATAGCAACTGGCTCTGAAATTTATCAATCAGAAAATTATGGTAATGAATTTCAACTTGTAAAAAAACTAAACCATAATATTCTGGGACTCTACAAAAAACCAAATTCAGAATACATTTATGCTACAACATCACATTCTTTATTAGAAATAAGTTCAGACAAAATTACAGTATTAAAAAAAACAATAGATTTTAATGCTCTAAATTTCTATCCACTTCATGTTGGTGATACGTGGGTTTATAGCGTTAATTATGATTCTGACTTCGACAATGAAGATTCGACTTATTTTGCAACAACACTCGTTACTGGAATTGAAACAATAAATGGAAAAGAATATTTTAAAATAGATGATGCTTTTGGTGAAAGAAATTTATTAAGAATTGATTCAGCAAATGCAATACTGTGGGAATACTCCGATGGAAAAGAAATTCTATTAGATAGTCTTTCGTGTAGCAAAGGTGATGTGTGGGGGGAATCATTTGACTTTGAATGTGTCAACGATTCAACAATTTACTATTTTAATCAAGAAAGAAGAATTAAGGAAATTAGAGACTTAAGAGTTATATCTGAAGGCTTGGGAACAAGGAAATATACTTATGCAGAAGGGTTAGGTCGAATTTTTTATAATCGCTTTGAAATAAATGTTGTGGGTGCTAACAGAACTGCGGGATTAGTTTATGCAAAAGTTAATGGTGTTGAGTATGGTGATTCAACATTCTGTGAAAATAAAAATATTTACTTTAGTGAAAAAAAACTCAATTTATTTTGGAATGAGTTCAACCCTGTTTTAGCAGATACAACGTGGCTGATAAACAAAAGTGCAGAAATATTAATGGTTGATAGTGTAATTAATAATCATGGATATTCGTATAGCTTTGATGTTTTATTTTCAGATTCAAATTCGAATAGTTTTAGTTTATTGCAAAACTATATGGATATTGTTGCTTTTAGTGTTAATGCTTATGATAGTGTTCAAATAGTTTTGAGTAATCCAGATTTATGTCCAATTTGCGACGGAAGTAGCTCAACAAAGAATTTTACTGATTCGCTTCATATTTATACTAACTCAGAAAAAATTCCAGTTCTGCTTTTAGCTGTTGAAGGAGATGGAACACTCGATGCTGAAAATATTAACACAGAAAATATTACATTTGCTTTACAGCAAAATTATCCAAATCCGTTTAATCCAAGTACAGTTATTCGATATTCTATTCCTCATAGCACAGAATATTATTCTGTACAACATGCAACATTAAAAGTATTTGATATTCTGGGACGTGAAGTTGCAACGCTTGTTAATAAACACCAAAAAGCTGGCAATTATGAAGTAAGTTTTGATGCAAGTAATTTGACTTCAGGAATTTATTTATACCGTTTACAAAGTGGGAGAATGAATATTAACAAAAAAATGATACTCATTAAGTAGAGTTTTGTTAATTAATAAGTAAATAATGCTATTATTTAATAAATTTACATTTAGTTTTTAATTATAAAATGTGATTTATGAATATAGCTTTTGTAGCAAGTGAAGTTGTTCCTTTTGCAAAAACTGGCGGTTTAGCAGATGTTTCTGGGTCACTTCCTATTGAAATGACTAAACTCGGGCATAATATTAAAGTATTTATGCCAAAATACTACTCAGTTGATGAAAATAGATTCAATTTAGAATATGAAGCATGGATTGGGGAAATTCCAATTAGAGTTGCAAATAAAGTTCATAATGTGCAAATATTTAAAGGACTTTTGGATGACAACACAACCGAAATTTATTTCATAGATTATCCACCATTTTTTCATAGACATTCACTTTACACAAATGATTACGACGAAGATGAAAGATTTATCCTATTCTCAAAGGCTGTTATTGAATTGCTTCAACGATTACCTTGGATTCCAGAAATTATACACACCAATGATTGGCAATGTGCTTTAATTGCATTATTGTTAAAGGATAATTATAGTTGGGATAAATTGTTTGATAAAACTGCTTCAATTTTTACAATTCATAACATAGCTTATCAAGGAAATTTCCCAAAAGAAACTTATAAAAAAGCTGAAATTGACCCAAAACATTTTGAAGTACCTGGGGCAATTGAACAACAAGGACGCGTAAATTTCATGAAAGCTGGAATTTCATTTGCAGATATTATTACAACTGTTAGTGAAAAATATGCTGATGAACTTTTAACTCCAGAATTTAGCTTTGGAATGGAGACAGTTCTTAATTACCGTAAAGATGATTTTTATGGGATTTTAAATGGAATTGATGAAACAATTTGGAATCCTGAGTTAGATATATTTATTCCACAAAAATATTCAACCAAATCAATTAGACTAAAAGAAAAAAACAAAATTGAATTGGTAAAAATGTTAAGTTTGCCTTATGATAAAAATGTTCCAGTTGTTGGAATTGTTTCAAGGTTAGCTTCCCAAAAAGGAATTGATTTATTTTTAGATTCAATCAATTATCTTTTAACATTTGAAATTCAATGGGTAGTTCTTGGAAGTGGTGAATATGAATATGAACAAAAATTAAAAGAAGTTGCAAGAAATAATCCTAATAAATTTAATGTTATACTTGGTTACAGTAATGAAATATCTCATTTAATTACTGCTGGCTCTGATATGTTTTTAATGCCCTCACAATTCGAGCCATGTGGATTAACCCAAATGTATTCGCTAAAATATGGAACTGTTCCAATTGTGAGAAATACAGGAGGTCTTGCAGATACTGTGTTTGATTGGGATGAACAAACATTTAACGGTGGAAACAATGGTAATGGGTTTTCTTTTAATGATTATAACGGTTATGCACTTACAAATGCAGTTGAACGAGCTGCAAATTATTTCCAAAATAAAAAAATTTGGGAGCAAATAATTCAAAATGGAATGAAAACCACGTTTGCATGGGAAGTTTCTGCTAAAAAATATATTTCAATTTATGAAAAAGCACTTACTAAAAAATAAGATATTTGTCATTGAGGGATTAAAAAAACATTCCAATAAATGAATAATGTTTCATCAAACAAAAGAGTTGGTTCACAATTTCAAATAATAATTGTTTTTCTCTCACGAAAAGTAAATTCTAAAAGAAGAATATGATAAAAGAAGAATATAAATTTACACAACTACCTAACGGTATTAGAATTGTAACAGAAAGCTTGCCTCATGTTAGTTCATTTTCACTTGGATTCTGGTTCAATACTGGTTCACGAAACGAAACTAAACTAAATAATGGAATTTCCCATTTTACCGAGCACATGTTATTTAAAGGTACCTCCAATAGAAGTTCAAAAAAAATATCGGACGATGTTGAGAAACTTGGTGGGTATTTAAATGCATTTACTTCAAAAGAACATACTTGCTATTACGGACGAGGAGTTGGAGTGCATTTACCAAAAGTTTTTGATGTGCTTGCCGATATGGTGCAAAATTCGCTTTTCCGTGAAAAAGATATTGAGAAGGAATCTGGAGTTATTCTTGACGAATATTTTGATATAGAAGATTCTCCAGAAGAATTAATTTTTGAAAAATTTGAGACTAATATTTTTAAGTCTCATCCATTGCATTATCAAATTATTGGAACTGAAAAAAACATAGAATCTTTTGAGCAAAAGGATTTTTTTGAATATTTAAAAATGTATTATACAAACAACAACTTTCTTGTAGCTGCCAGTGGAAATGTAAATCATGATGAAATAGTTGAGTTAGTTGATTGGAAAATTACAAGTTTGCAAAATGGGAAAGCAAAAGTTAAATACAAATTGGCAGCAAATAATAAATCAAATTTATTCATCGAGAAAGAAATTCAACAAACTCACGTTATTATTGGACGTGAAACTTTTGGATATGTTGATAAAGAAAGGCTTAAAGTTAATATGCTTTCAAATATTATAGGAGAGGGAAGTAGTTCACGTCTTTTCAATGTATTACGCGAAAAAAATGGGTTAACTTATCAAATAAATTCTTTCCTAAATTCATTTGCAGATTATTCGGCTTTTGGAGTGTATTTTTCAACTAATGAAAAGCAAGCTGATAAGGCAACCGATTTAGTAATTAAAGAATTTGATAAAATTTTAAAGAATGGAATTACTAAAGTTGAGCTTGCAAGAGCAAAAGAGTATATGAAAGGACATTTAATTATGCATCTTGAAGGAACAACGAACAGAATGACACGAATAGCTCAAACAAACTTATATCTTAATAGAACAAAAAAAATACAAGAATCAATTAACGCTATTGATATGATAACTTTAGATGATATTGTTGATATTTCAAAAGTGCTTTTGGATAAAGACAGTTTAAGTAAAGTTGTAATTTGTGCAAAGAAATAAGTATTCAAGTTTTTTTTAGAATCTTATACTTTCCTTAAATAATGTAATGTGAAAAGCATTTTTTTGAAAAAAATATTTTGGAGTTAAAAAAAAAATATCTTAACTTTAAGAGTAATAATAAGGTTCTTAGCATTGTTCTAATAACATTGGATATCCTATTAAAAATTTAATTTTCATATTACTATTTGCAACTCAAATTTTCGCTCAAACTTCTTCACCAAAGCGTGAAATGAGAGCAGCGTGGCTGTCAACAGTCCGCAATATTGATTGGCCTACAAGTGCTTTCAACACATCAGAAAAGAACATCTCAGATTTAATACGTATTATTGATTACCTCAAAGATGCAAATTTAAATACGGTTATTATGCAAGTGCGTCCAGCAAGTGACGCAATGTATGTTTCCAATATCGAACCTTGGTCATCTTGGTTAACAGGTAAGCAAGGTAAAGCTCCTTCTCCATTTTATGACCCTTTGCAGATTGCAATTGAGGAAGCGCATAAACGTGGGATGGAATTGCATGCATGGTTGAACCCTTATAGAGTTAGATTAGCAAGTTATAATTTGGAACTTGATGAAAATAATATTGCCGTTAAACATCCTGAATGGGTATTAGATATTGATGGCGATGAAATATTAAACCCTGGAATCCCTGAAGTTAGACAACATATTGTAAACGTTATAACTGATATTATTACAAGATATGATGTTGATGCTATTCACTTTGATGATTACTTTTATTTGGAAGGAATTACAAATGAAGATGATAAAACTTTTGCAACATATCCTAACGGCTTTACTGTAAAAAATGATTGGCGCAGAGACAATGTTAATGAATTATTACGCATGATTTATGCTAAAATTCAAGAAATTAATCCACGAGTAAAATTTGGTCAAAGCCCTCCCGGAATATGGAAAAATGGTGTCCCAGAAGGAACTTTTGGATGGAATGTTTACAATTCAATTTTTTGTGATGCAGTAACTTGGTTTAACGAGCAAATTATAGATTACCTTGCTCCTCAGTTATATTGGTCGTTCGGTGGTGGGCAGGATTATGGAAAGTTAGCTCCTTGGTGGGCAAGTGTTAGCAATGATAGGCACGTTTATCCTGGTTTAGCTTTTTATCGTGTTGGTGAAGCAACATTTGATAAAACCCAAATTGGAAAAATGGTTTCGCTTAACCGTTCTTTAGATAAAATTCAAGGCGAGGTTTATTTTACTGCTGATGATTTTAATTCCAACAATGGTGGTGTAACCGATACTCTAAAAAACAATTATTATAAATATCCTGCGCTCGTTCCAATAATGAATTGGAAAGATACAATTGCCCCAGGTAATCCTAACAATTTACGGTTCGATAGAGTTGCGGGAATTGGAACTACTGGAATCACTTGGGATGTTCCAGATGGTGAAGACATTAAATTTTATGTTTTATATCGTTCCTTAGATATCAATTTTGATGCAAATAGTATTACGGACCCCAAAAATATTTTCAAAATAACATCAAATAATTTTGTGCAAATAGATGAACAATTTCCAAGTGGGAAAGCATATTATTATTTAACAGCGCTTGATTGGAATAATAATGAAAGTAGTGTTAGTAATAAATTTGAATATGAACCTGCAATTGTACTACCAGATGTCCCAAATCTAGTTTTTCCTTCAAATAATGAAATGGATGTTAAAGACACAATAAATTTAGTTTGGAATTATGCACTAAATGCAAATTCATATTCAATAAAAATTGCTACCGATGCAGCTTATTCTAATATTGTTTTATCTAAAACAGATATTTTGGATACCACATTGCAAGTTACTGGATTATCTGGTGAAACTGAATATTTTTGGACTGTGAAAGCAGTTAACCTTGCCGGGGATGGTAATTACGCATCAAGTTATAATTTTATAACTGGTTATCCTTCTGCTCCAAATTTAATTTCGCCTCTATTCCAAGAACTTAATGTTAATTTAAATCCAGTTTTTATTTGGAATAGTAATCCAATAGTTTCTTCTTATAATATTCAAATTTCTGAAGGACTTGGAATTGTGAGGGAATCTATGGTCTTAGATACTGTATTAACAGATACTTCTGTTCAAATGTTCAATTTAAAACCTGGAACATTTTATGCTTGGCGAGTAAATGCTGTTAATGAATTTGGCACAAGTCTGTGGTCAAAATTATTTCAGCTAAAAACTTTAGTAATTATTCCAGAAATTCCAACATTACTTTCACCAGTTAATGACTTAAATACCCTTGGTGAAACTATTACATTTATTTGGAATAAAGTAGAATATAGTGACAACTATAAAATTCAAGTATCTAAAGTTGAATCTTTTTCTTCTAGAGTTTTTGAAGCTGAGAATGTAGTTGATACAACAATTTCATTTTCTGGGTTTGAAGGTGCTACAAATTATTATTGGAGAGTTAGAGCAAACAACAATGGTGGAAGTAGCAGTTTTTCACCTGCTTATAGATTTTACACAGGCTTTCCAATTATGCCAAGTTTAATTTATCCCGCATATCAAGAAATTAACAAGGAAATTGATCCAATATTTAAATGGACCAAATCAAATTTAGCAAGTGAATACAAATTTCAGTTATCTGCCGGATTAAGTTTAGATGTTAATAAATTGGTAGTTGATTCAACCGTTGCTGATACTACTTTATATTATAATAATTTAAAAGTAAATACTTTTTACTCATGGCGTGTAATGGCAAAAAATGATGTTGGTGAAAGTGAATGGACCGGAATATTTCAATTTAAAACTGCAGCTGATACTATTCTTGCTGTTGAAGAAGCTGAATTAAGCTTACCAGTTGAATATTCTTTGGAGCAAAATTATCCAAACCCGTTTAATCCTTCAACAACAATTTCTTTTGCTTTACCTGAACCGGGTATGACTAAACTTACTGTTTACAATATAATTGGACAAGAAATTGCTGTCTTAGTTTCAGATTATTTAGAAGCAGGTGTTTATAAAATTCAATTTGATGCAAATTCTGTTAATAAAAGATTAACTAGTGGACTGTATTTATATCGTTTAGAATCAAAGAATTTTATTTATATAAAAAAAATGTTATTAATAAAATAATTACTAATCTTTTTTTTATATTTTTATAATAATAACAATACTAATAATTAATAATAACTGTTAACGTAGAGGAAATTACATGAAAAAATTTCTACTATTTGCTTTCATTTTATTACTTACCAACTCAATAATTTTTGCTCAATCGGGGAAAATATCTGGAACTATTTCAGATGCCACAACTGGTGAACCCCTAATTGGTGTTAATATTATTGTTGAGGGAACCACTTTAGGTGCAGCCACAGATGTGGATGGTTTTTATGTTATCCTAAATGTTCCTCCTGGTACTTATAATTTAAAGGCTACGTATATTGGCTTTGCTCCACAAACAATAACTAACTTACGTGTAAATATTGGTCAAACAAGTCAAGCCAATTTTATATTAAGTGACCAATCAATTCAAACTGATGTTGTTGTTGTAGTTGCCACTACACCAGTGGTACAAAGAGATGTTGCTTCAAGTGGCGCTAACTTAAATGCAGATGAAATCAATAACTTGCCAGTTGTTAGTGTTGCAAGTGTTGTTGGTCTCCAAGCTGGAGTTGAAGGAGGCACAATTCGTGGTGGCTCTGGTGATGAAGTTGTCTATGAAGTAGATGGTATATCTATGAGAGATGGTCGTGATAATTCTTCTTATAATAATTTAAGTATGACTTCTGTTCAACAAATTCGTGTTCAATCTGGTGGTTTTACTGCTGATGTTGGTGATGTGCGTTCAGGCTTAATTGAAGTCGTTACTAAAGAAGGTGACAAATACAAATATACTGTTAGCTTTCTAGGGCAGTATCGACCAGCAGCTAATAAGTTTCTTGGCTCCTCGGTAAACGATCCTAATTCATATTTTGTTAGACCTTATATTGATGATGCTGTTGCTTGGACTGGGACAAATAATGGTGCATGGACTGAATATCAAAAACGTCAATACCCAGAGTTCCAGGGTTGGAATGCTTTTTCTGAAGGAACACTTCAAAATGATGATCCAAACGATGATTTAACACCAGAAGCTGCTCAAAGATTATTTTTATGGCAGTATAGAAAAACTTTTGATATTGAAGACCCTGATTATGATATAGATTTATCAGTTGGTGGACCTATCCCTTTTGTTAGTGAAAATCTTGGTGGACTTCGGTTTCTTGCAAGCTATAAACAAAATAGAACTATGCTATTAATTCCACTTTCAACACCTGATTATAATGATTATAATGTATCATTAAAATTGACTTCGGATGTTGCTAAGGGAATGAAATTAATGGTTGAAGGTCACTTTGGAAAACAAAATGGAACTTCTACAAGTACTAGCGGAACAACTGGTATATTTCAATCAGACTGGGGTTTAGCTGATAGAGTAGATTATGGTAATTATACAAATGCAGTTTTGTTCTCAGATGCATATTTTACTCCTACAGAAGTTACACGCTCAAGTATAGCTGCAAAATTTACACATGCCGTAAGTTCAAAAACTTTTTATGAAGTTATATTTAGTAATTTTAATTCTAAGTATGATTCAAATCCTGGTAGAAATAGGGACTTAACTCAAAAATATTTATTTGGAAATTCATATTATGTAGATGAAGCTCCTTTTGGATACTATCAAGGGGCATCAAATGTTTGGAATGGCGCTAATATTTTAATGGGTTCTGTTTATAGTCAAGGGCGTGATTCAAGTAAAATATCATTATATAATTTGAAATTTGATTATGTAAGTCAGCTAGACAGATATAATAATGTAAAAGCTGGATTTTTATTTAGGTTAAGTTCATATAACACTAATTATGGATTAGTATCAGAATTATACAGTACGAATAATAGACAATACAAATGGGATACAAAACCTTTTCTTATAGCGGGGTATGTACAAGATAAACTTGAGTTTGAAGCTATGGTTGCTACACTTGGTGTTCGTGTTGAATACTCCGATCCAAATAGTGATTGGTATCAATACACAACTTATGACCCAGCGTTAACTGCTGCAAATGCAGCAAACAGAGATAATTTGTTAGCAAAAGAAAGAATTTCATCACAATTAACATTTATGCCTCGTATCGGAATTGCATTCCCCATAACTGTTAATAGCAAATTATTTCTAAATTATGGTCATTATCAAACATTACCTACACCAAATAATCTATATCTAATTACTGAAGATACAAATGGTAGAATTCTATCATTTGCTAATCCATATTCTAAATTGGAAAAAACAATTACTTATGAGGTTGGATATGAACATAATTTATTTGATGAATATTTGTTAAGAATTACTGGTTACTATAAAGATATTACTAATGAATCTCGAGATATTCAATATATTGGTTCTAATCCCGCTGTTAATTATTATAAAACTGAACCTATTCAATATAGAGATATTAGAGGTTTTGAAATCCAACTAAGCAAAAATCGTGGTGATTGGATTACCGGGTTTATAAACTATAACTATATGGTTACTTCACTTGGTAAATTTGGTTGGGGTAAATATTACGAATCTCCTGCAGCACAAACAGAATACATAAATACTGATGGTCAAACTTGGTTCAAACAAGATAAACCAATGCCTCGTCCAATTGCAAGAGCTAATATAGACATTTTTACACCAGAAGGATATGGTTCTTTTATAAGTGGCTGGAGACTTAATATTCTTTCTGTTTGGAAGGCGGGTAGTTATACTTCTTGGTCAGGTGAAGCAGGATTAAGTGCAAAAACTACAAATAATTTACAATGGTTAGACTATTATAATACAGATTTACGTATTTCTAAAGGATTTGATTTTGGTTCATTTGATCTTCAATTTTATGTTCAGTTGAATAATGTTTTTAATGTTAAAGTACTTTCCTCAACGGGATTCTCACGCAGTAATTTTGATTATGATAATTACATGAAGTCTCTTCATTTTGATGAGGACATTGTTACTTATGATGATCAAAGATATTATAACATTCCTGGAAACGATAAACCTGGTGATTACAGAAGAGCTGGTGTTGACTATACACCAATTGAAGCGGTTTCAAATATTAACAGTATTGAAAATCCTATAGAGAATTTAATTTATTACGATTCTGAAAGTAGAAGATATTATGAATATTATTCCACCACTGGATGGGAAAGAAGTGATGAAAAGAAAATTCATAAAATTCTTGAGGATAAAGCGTACATCGATATGCCAAACTTGGGATTTTTCACTTTCTTGAATCCTCGTGATATATTCTTTGGATTAAAATTTAATATTACATTATAAATGAAAATGTTTTTAGTAAATAAAAAGATAATTGCAATATTTAAGCATGTCATTACCAATCATGTTTTATGGAATGAAGTATTCTGTATTAGATTTAGTAAGTCGCATTCACTCCTTTGTAATGACATGGGAATTTGAAAATCATGAAATTATTAGGTACAATTATGAAAAAAGATTTTTATAAAATATTTTCTATTCTGCTTTTGATGCTTTTTGCTTTACCAATAGGTGAAAATAATGCTCAATCCAGTATTGGAAAAATTGAAAAATGGCTAAATGTTGGCTCTTTCCACAATTGGTATTCTAGTATTGGCGGTGAAAGAGAAATTGATCATCCGGCTGCTACTGGTCAGTTATTTGGATGGCAATGGCCTGCTTATTATCCAAATCAAGATATGCAAGCCGCAAAAGGTTTATGGATTGGTTGCCGCAACTATACAGATCCAAACGCAAATAATACAAAATTTGATTTTAAAGTTGTTCACTGTGGACCAAGACCTCAAACTGGTGGCACAAACGAATTCTTTCCTATTGAATTTAAACATTATGCAAAATATCAGCCAACAGAAGTTAGAGTTGATGGAGCTCTTTCAAATTATCCAGGTCAACAAGTTAGCATTGATGAAATTGACCCAAATTTGCCTTATGACCAAATGATTTACAATTATGTAAATACCGAACTTGGCATGTCAATGAAAAGGAAAATTTATCAGTTCAGTAATCCTTACTATGACAACTTTCATGTTATTGAATATACTTTCATTAATACTGGAAATATTGATGGTGACGATGAAATTGAAAGAACAAGCGGAGATTTAGAAGATGTTTATTTCTATTATCAAAAACGACACGGCTTTAATAGAGAAACAAGAATTCTTTTTGGCGACCCAACTTCTTGGGGTGCAAATACAATGAATAACGAAGTAGGTCCTTATCCTGCTGGAAATAATGAAGACCTCAGATATTCATACGCATGGCATGGATATTGGGATAAATTTTCTGCTTATAATTCTATTGGCGGTCCAATTTGGTATCCAGATGGTGGATTTGGGGCAAGAATAAATGCCGCTGATACAGTTGGACGACTTGGTGCTGCTCAATTTTCTGGTCAACTAACGCTATTTGCACAAAGCGGAACTGACCCGTTAACAGACGATACAAACCAACCTTCAACAACTGGTTACGAATCATCTGATGGCGAATTGCAATATGCATCAGATACTTATAATGCTTCTCAGATGCAAGCAAGATATAATATAATGACTAAAGGTCATCCTGCACAAAGTCATGCTGATTGGATTACCGGTGGTGACTATGTAAATCAAAAAACAGTTGGTGGCGATAAATCCATAAATGGGGCTGGTTATTCTTATGTAAATGGATATGGACCATATCAGGTTGCTTATGGTGATAGTGTTAAACTCATAATTGTTGAAGGTTCTTCTGGATTAAGTAGAGATGAAGCAATAAGAATAGGTAAGTTATTTAAAAGCGGCGCTATTAGTGTTGCTGATAAAAATATAGCTGTTCTTGGTGGACAGGATTCTTTAAAAGTTACTTTTGAAAGAGCAATGGATGCTTTTAAAAATGGATGGAATGTTCCACAAGGTCCATATCCACCTAAGACTTTTAATGTCGATTCACGCGGTGGTAGAATTGATTTAAGTTGGACCGCAAATACCGATGGTCCAGAAATTAAAGGTTTTGAGATTTATCGAAATACTGTTAATCCTGTTGATGGTTATGCAAGTAATGCCTTTTTCTCCAAATTTGAAAAGATAGCAGAACTAAGTGCTACTGAAACCGAGTATCAGGATTCTACTCAAAATCAAGATGCTGCTTATTATTATTATATTGTTTCTGTTGGCAATGCTTCACCCGCACTTCCTGCACTAAATATTCCTGCTCATACACTTAAAAGTAGCAGAGCATATTCTCAATCTTATGTTTCAGCGTTTAAACGAAGTAAAGGTGCGGCTAATATTACTAACAAAGTAAGAGTTTATCCTAATCCATATATTATTTCGGCTTCAGATAATTGGTTGTTTCAAGGTGGATCTGTTGAGCGAAATAAAGTGTCGTTTGATAATTTATCTGGTATGTGTACAATTCGTATTTTTACTGAAATTGGTGAATTAATTAGAACTATTAAACATACAGATGGAAGTGGTTCTGACGATTGGGATTTGAGAACATCTTCGAATCAATTAGTAGTTAGTGGAGTATACATAGCTTTAGTTACCGATGATATTACAGGTGACAAAGAAATTGTTAAATTTTCGATAATTCGATAAAAATTATAATAGGTACTTAAATGAATAACAAAATTAAAATTATATTCTCTATTATACTTCTGCTTTTTACTGTGCAAAATAATTTTTCACAAGATAAATTAGCTCAAAGTGGAATGAAATTTTTAAGTGTTGATGGAGATGCTCGCAGCGCTGCAATGGGTGGTGCTGTTACTTCTGTTGAAGGTAATTCTGCTTCCTTATTTTATAACCCGGCAAGTGTTGCCCGTCAATCATCAATATTTGATTTAAGTCTTACAAACACTATCTGGATTGCAGACATTAATTATATTCATGCTGCTTTAACTTATGCCCCTTCTAATGGGTTATATGGAGTGTTTGGTTTGACATTTGAAAATGTTGATTATGGAGCATTTAACCGAACCATAATTGGTGCTGATGGTGGCTCGCTTGATGTTGGTATTTATAAACCTTCTGCATTAGCTATCGGTTTTAGTTATGCTCGCGCTTTATCAGAAAAGTTTTCGGTTGGTGGTGATGTTCGATATGTTTATCAAAATTTTGGTGACGGTCACATAGTTGGTGGTACTTATGATGACAAAAAAACAGCAAAGATTGATTTAGATGTATTCGCATTTGACTTTGGAGTTTTATATAAAACTGGTTATAAAAGTTTAAATATTGGAATGGCAATAAGAAATTTTTCTAAAGAAATAGCATATTTTGAAGAAAATTTTCAATTACCACTAACTTTTAGTCTTGGTTTATCAATGAATTTACTCGATATCTTGGATGTGGCAGCAAATAAACATTCTTTCATTTTTGCTGTTGATGCAGAACACCCTCGTGATAACGTTGAATTATTGCGACTTGGTGGTGAGTATACATTCTTTAATACATTTTCAATTAGAGGTGGGTATATCACCAACTCAGATATTGCTAATTTTAGTTATGGTGCAGGTCTTGTTGTTAAAGAAGGTGATATGAAATTTGGATTTGATTACTCATATTCACCAGCAGAATATTTTAAGGATATTCATAAAATTGCTGTTAAAATGTCGTTCTAAAGTGGTTAAAAAATTATTAATAAAATAAATTTCTATTTTAAGTTCCATCCGTTAATAGCGGAGGAAAAACATAGGATTAATCAAATGAAAAAGAAAAATAATAAAATGGTTTTACCAAAAATTTTATTTGCATTTATCACAATCTCAATTATTGGTATTGGTTGTAGTCCAGACATTACACCAAGTTTATATGATAGTATTGGCGATAAAGGAGTTGCAGCTGAAATAGTTAGTGTAACTCCAGAGAACGGATATTCCGGAGTTACCACAATTTCAATTTCTGGTAAAAATTTTTCCTCAGTTCTTGAAGATAATTCAGTTTATTTCAGTTCTAAAAGAGCACAAATTTTATCTGGTTCTACAACCGAATTAGTTGTAAAAGCACCAATAATTTTGGGCGATTCTTTACACCTAAAAATTGGGAAAGTAGGAGTTGAAAAATTTAGTAATACGGTGGTTTATAAACTGTCTTCTGCAGTTACTGAATATTATTCATTCTTAGCAAATCAAGAACCTTATGCTGCTACAGTTGATATAGCGGGCAATGTCTATTTCTCATATATTGATGGGGCTGTTGGAAAAGGTATTTACCAAATATCTTCTGCAGGAGTTCTATCTGAATTTGCTCCTAAAGGTGGCGAAACATTTTTCTTTGATTTGAAATATCATTCAGATGGCTATCTGGTTGGGGTTTATGGTAATAAAGCTATATTTAAAATTGAAGCTGGGGTTAAACCTGCTGTATTAATAAATTCCAACAAGAATAACCTAAAACTAAGCACATTTGATTTTGACAAGAATAATAATATTTGGGCTGCTGGAAAAGGCGGATTTATTGTAGGCGCAAAACCAGACAATTCATTTAAATTATTTGATTATGCAAATGATATTTCTGCTGTTCGTGTTTTTAATGATTATCTTTATGCAATTTCTGGTATTTCTGGATCACAAAAAATTGTCCGTTTCCCAATTGTTTCAGCCGATAGTTTAGGTGCTGAGGAAGTGTATTTTGATTTTTCTGCCATGATTGGGCTTGCGTCAGTTGCTAACACATTTACTTTTGCTGCTAATGGACAGATGTTTGTTGCAACTACTCCTTTATTATTAAATTCTGAACCAATTGATCAATTCTTGTTTGTTAATGCAGATGGCTCTTTTGGTGTTTGGTATCCTGGACTTATTACGTCATATATTACTAGTTTTTCATGGGGAACTGGCACTGAATTGTTTGCTGTTCGAAGTAGATATCCTGCAGATAAATCTATTGCTCCAACATCAGGTCAAAATATTTTAAAAATAGATATGGAACGTCAGGGTGCTCCAGAATTTGGTAGAGATTAATTTTCTAGGACAAATGAATTAATTGGTATTTCATTTTCCTTTGTTGTTAAAGCCGGTGTTAGCTTACCGGCTTTTTTATTTTAAATCGTTTCAGTAACTTTACACTAAATTATATTTATAACTTTTAATGTTTTATTAAAAATCGAAATTTAATACATGAACATACTCGGAATTTCAGCATTTTATCACGATAGCGCGGTGGCTTTGATTGTTGATGGAAAAATTATTGCTGCAGCTCAAGAAGAACGATTTACACGAAAAAAACACGACCATCGCTTTCCAATAAATGCTGTTAAATATTGTTTGGAAGAAGCTAAAATAAATATTAACGATATTGATTATGTAGCTTTTTATGATAAACCTTTTCTAAAATTTGAACGAATACTTGAAACTTATCTAACTTTTGCCCCAAAGGGAATTAAATCATTTATAAAAGCAATGCCACTTTGGATTAAAGAAAAACTTTGGCTAAAAGAACTAATTGGCAATGAGTTAGGTTATTCTGGTAAAATTCTCTTTCCAGAACATCATCAATCTCATGCAGCTTCGGCTTTTTATCCATCACCTTTTGATGATGCGGCATTTATTACGCTTGATGGAGTTGGAGAGTGGACTACAACAAGTTTTGGGATTGGTGAAAAGAATAATATTAAAATTTTAGCCGATATTAAGTTTCCTCACTCAATTGGGTTGCTTTACTCAGCTTTTACTTATTATACAGGATTTAAAGTAAATTCTGGTGAATATAAAGTTATGGGCTTGGCTCCTTATGGCGAACCCAAATATGTTGATTTAATTCTTAATAAATTAATTGACTTAAAGGAAGATGGATCATTTAAATTAAATATGAAATACTTCAATTTTGCTGCTGGTCTTACAATGACTAACTCAAAATTCGATAAATTATTTAATGGTCCAGCGCGAAAGCCAGAATCAGAATTAACACAACGCGAAATGGATTTAGCTCGCTCAGTTCAAGATGTTACAGAAGAAGTTATGCTGCGAATTTCCAGACATGTAAAAAAAATAACAGGAAAGAAAAATCTTTGTCTTGCTGGTGGCGTGGCACTAAATTGTGTAGGGAATGGAAAAATATTAAAGGAAAAAATATTTGACAACATTTGGATTCAACCCGCAGCTGGCGATGCCGGTGGGGCTCTTGGTGCTGCACTTTTTACTTGGCATCAATATCTTGGGAATAAGCGAACAATAACTGCAAACCAGGATTCCCAAAATGGTTCATATCTTGGACCCTCTTATGGAAATGAAGTTATTAAAATATTTTTAGATTCTAATGCAATAAAGCATAAAGAGCTTTCTGATATTGAACTTGTAAATGAAGTTGCAAATTTGTTAAATGAGGAAAAAGTAATAGGATGGTTTAACGGGCGTTCAGAATTTGGTCCACGTGCACTTGGTAATCGTTCAATTATTGGTGATGCACGTTCACAAAAAATGCAATCAATTATGAATTTGAAAATTAAATTTCGTGAAAGCTTCCGTCCTTTTGCCCCTTCAGTTTTAGAAGAAAAAGTTTCTGATTATTTTGAAATGGATGTCCCAAGTCCATATATGCTACTTGTTGCTGATGTTAAAAAAGAGCGGCAGAAAAAAATGACAGATGCAGAGGAAAAATTATTTGGGATTGAAAAATTGAACATAAAACGTTCAGATATTCCTGCAGTTACTCACATCGATTATTCGGCGCGTGTTCAGACAGTTAACAAGAAAACAAATCCACTTTATCATTCTGTTATTTCTAAATTTGATGAATTATATGGCTCAGCTGTTCTTGTTAATACTTCTTTTAATGTGCGAGGCGAGCCAATTGTTAATAAACCAGAGGAAGCTTATACTTGTTTTATGAGAACTGATATGGACTATCTTTTACTTGGAAATTTCCTTTTAGATAAAAATGAAATGGCTGAACTGAAGAAAGATATTGATTGGAAAAAGGAGTTTGAGTTAGATTAAATATACCATAAAGTAACAAAGATTATACAGCTTTACAATGATAAAAGCAGATAAGAAATGTATAGTCATTTTCAGCTTTTATTTAATTTGAATTTAACAACGAGATTAAATTATGATATTAGAAGAAATTAAAAATATAAATAGTAACAAAGAAGAACTTAAAAAATTTGGAATAACTATTGGTGCAGTTTTACTATTAATTAGTATTGCCCTTTTTATTTATGAAAAGCCATCGGCACCATATTTTATGGGTTTTGGAATGTTATTGCTAATATTTTCGCAATTATTTGTAAAAGTTCTGCTGCCTTTTCAAAAAATATGGATGACTTTTGCTGTTATAATGGGATTTGTGATGACACGGGTTATTCTCGCAGTTTTGTTCTATCTTATAATTACTCCAATTAGTTTTGTGTCAAAATTATTCCAAAAAGATTTTCTAAATTTGAAAATCGAAAAAGAAAAAAAATCGTATTGGAATCTAAAAAATGAACCTTACGAAAAATCATCAACCGAAAAACAATATTAAAATTATGAGCAAACTTTCAATTATATCTGAGTTATGGGATTTTCTTAAAGAGAGAAAAAAATGGTGGTTATTACCAATTGTTATTTTTCTAGTTTTATTGGGTAGTTTAATAGTGCTAACACAAGGTTCGGCATTAGCACCTTTTATTTATGCAATTTTTTAGCTGCTACCATTTTGAATAATTTTGAGCAATTGTTTTTTTAAATTGTTTGCTCCACTGTATTTTGGATTGACCAACAAGCAGCTATTTACTGCGCTGAGTGAGGATTTATAATCTTGCTTTAGCGAGTAGGCACCAGCTAAATTGTAATAAACTTGAGCATCTTGTGAGTTGTATTTTAATGATTGATTTAAATATTTAATTGCATTTTCAATATTTTGTTTTGATAACTCAATAATTCCAATCCATTTGCTGGCAAAAGCTGTTTTTTTTATTTTATCATATTTATATAAATAGGGGAGTGCTTTATCATACATTTTTATTGTAATTAAATTATTACTAATCATTTCATAATAGTCATAAACAAAAGGATATTGGAAAAGAACTGCATCCATCTCGGCTAAATAACTTTCAATATTGCCGCTTTTTAAAAACCAATTTGCCAATTTGCGGTGAGCCTGTTCCCACGATAATTTATTATCAATTACAAACAAAGCTAAAGAATCGGAAAAATTTTGAATATCAAAACTTTCAATCACGTCGTTTAGTGGTTTTGGCTTTTCTACAAATGGCCAATCGGCTTTAAGAATATTTAATCGGTATTTTCCAATTGTAGAATCGAGATGTGTGAAATTATAATTATCTCGCACAAATTTGTCATGTAAAATGCTGTTTTCTAAAGCTGATTTGGGGTTCGGCAAAAGATTTTCCTCTAACATTTTTTCAACAAATAGTTTCCCAATTTCTTGATATCCAGTAATCGTTGGATGGAGATGGTCAGTCATTAAATTATTTCCAAGAATTCCTTCAGGACTAATTCTATTAAATTCTTGTTCCACATTTATGACTGGAAAGGTATATTTTTTTGCAAGCTGATTTATAATTTCATTTATTTTAGATGGTGCACGAAAGCGAAGTGCATCAAAATCTTTTGCTTTTTTTAAACTTTCTAATGCTTTAGTTTGGTTATTTTCTGCAATATATTTAACACCCATTTCAAAATTATATTTTGCTGAAGTCTCATCGTTTTTATCAATGGAAACAAATGGAGCTTGATCTTTTAAATTGCTTACCAAATTAGATAAAATTACTTTTACTCCAGCATTTTTTGCTAATTGAAGCATTTCATCTAAATTGCCTTCAAACTGATTAATTCCAATTTGATATACAGATGAACCAAATTCAATCATTTGGTCACTTGCCATGCGCGACATTAATGTCCCACCTTTTTCTTCCGATTTTGGTAGAAGCGACATTATACTTTTAATTATATTGCGAAACAATTGGACAGTTTTATATCTATTTGCATAAAGCATTCCATTTACAATCCATCGCGAATTACCAAGTGATTCTAATGAACCAGCACCAAGTGCGCCATAATATTCATTATGCCCTGCGTAAAAGAGAATTAAATCTGGCTTCTGTTCCAATATTCCTGGCATCATATCAAGAAGTGAATAACTATTTATTGCAGCCATTGCAGTATTGATTACTTCAATTGTTTTTTCTGGATATAGTAATTCAAGACGCATTCTTACATACCGTGCAAATGAGCCGTTTGGAGTAAAAGGATATCCTGCAGCACTGCTTCCACCAAGTATAAAAACTCGAATACTGTTTTCTTTTTTGTTTATGTCAAATAAATCCTGCGCAGGGTATGGAGTTGCCTCGGTTGTGTAAAAATATCTTTTAGCAATTTCTGAATTACACATCATTTTTTGCGAATCAATTATTTCCCATTGATTGTATGTCACGCCATAATTGAAAACTGAAAGTCCTATTTCTAAAAATGCAATCAATAATAGTGGAATAAAAAGTAGGAGCAAATTATAATAGAAAGGATATTTTTTCTTTTCCTTAATTATCTTGGGTTGTTTTTTTATTTTTGATTTAGTCAAAAAGAATTCCTCATTAAAAAATATTTTGTTACACAAAATAACATAAAAAAAGATTTAATTCTTTCTGAAACAATTAGAAAATTTGTGATATACAAAGTTATCTAAGAAGAATCATTTTTTTGCTTTGAGAAAAAATCCCTGCTTTTAAAGTATAATAATACACACCTGAAGCTAAATTTCTTGCATCAAACTGAACAGAATAATTTCCAGAGTTTTGCACTTTATTTACAAGAGCAGCTATTTCCTGGCCAAGAATATTGTAAATTTTTAATGTGACTGGCTGTGCGTAATTGTTTTTTGCATTTTGTGGAATTGCGTATTGTATTGTAGTTGATGGATTAAATGGGTTTGGAAAATTCTGGTCAAGTCTAAATTCAGAAGCTAAATTTTTGTTTTCTTCAACTGAAACAGTAGGCTCGGAGTAATTTGCTGTAAGATTATCAAAAAATATTGAGCCAAAGTAATTTGTGTTTACAACTCGCCCAGATGCTAAAATAACAGCTATTTTTGTTAAAGTTATTGGAAAATGGAAAACATTTGTGGCAACTAAAGGAATTGGTTTTGAAAATTTTGCCTTTAAAGTATCAAAATGCTCGTCAACATCAAGCTGTTTATCAGCAAGAATTGCAAACTCCTCACCGTTATAATTTGTTACAATAAATGCAATTGAGTGCTTAAAATCATTTCCATTTACGTCCAAGCCAAAATTAAGAGGAATTCCTTCAATTGGAATATTTGTATTTAAATAAGCCCAATTTTGAACTCCAGATTGATAAACAAAATTATAATTTAGTTTAACTGAGGAATTTCCTTCAGTAAAATGCGAGTTAGCAATCTCAATATTACTATTGGAAGTATCAATGTTTTCGCCACTAAAAAGCCAATTGTCCAAATTATCAAAGCTATTTAAAATGGAAGTCCCTTTTTTAAATTCAATTGTAACAATTGAAGTATCACTAATTTCGTTCCAATTTACAATTATATTTGTTGTCCCTTCCGAAACTCCAGTAAATTTTCCAAGTGAGTCAATTGTTCCAACATTTGTGTTTGTGGAAATCCAATTGAAATTATTTGTTGATATTTTTTTATCAATTCCATAAATATCAAAAGCTTTTACATTAAATTGAATTTTGTTGGTTGTATCCGATAATGCAATTTCTGGTGTGAGTTCTAATTTAACAATTGAATTTACAATTACAAGTGACGAATCAATTAGTCCTTCATATTCAGCTATAACAAAGCCAGTATCTGCTTTTTGACCTGCCGTAAATAATCCACTAGCATTTATAATTCCAAAATTATGACTTAATAAATATTGAATATTTGCACTATTAATTAAAATTGGATTATAATACTGATCAGTACCACTTGCACTAAATTGATAATTGCTATTTGAAAAAATATTTGCATAATTAGTACTTAAATTAATTTGGGATAATTCAGATTTATAATCTAATGAAACAACCATCAAACAATTTGAAACACTTCTTTCACCACCAGCATCGGAAGGTGAGTTTACAATATTATTACGAACTAACATTGTGGTTGAACCACCACCATCCATATTTACAGCGCTATATAATCCAAATTTAACTAAAAAATCGGCCAATTCTGGTAACGACATTCCGTTGCTTGTGGTTTGCCTTCCATCAACTGTTACAAAATATAAAAATCGTTTATCCTGGCTAAATCCAGCGGCAGTTCTTGGATGACGCGCAGTTGCAAAAGTATTTGAACCACCTTCAGCAGCATAACAAGATAAGGCACAGTTTTCTCCATTGCTTACAATTTTTGGATATCCATTTAACAGAGTAACAATTTTATCGGGCGCTGGTGAAATTTTTTGGATAACTGAAACTGTATCACCAATTGCAATTAGCGAATCGATAAAATCCTTTGATGAACCGTGGCCAGAAAGGACTACTCTCCCTTTTGATAAAGCCATTGAACCTTGTCCAATTTTTTTATCGATTACAATATATTTAATTGTATCATTTATTTGTACTGGTGAAATAGGTTCAATTAAAATTTCACTGCCATATTGATTAGTACCTGTAGTACTTCCAAAATATGAATTATAAATAATTAGAAAATCAGTTTCGCGATTTTTGTTTATTCCATTAATATTTTGGGAAATATTATTGCTCAAAATCACCTTTGAACTTAAAGATAACCGCTCAATAAAAGGCTCTTTTGCAGAAGAAAAACCAATTGCGGACCAATTATTGCTTTGAGTTACAATTTCGCCTTCTCTAATTTGCATTCCAACATCTTGTCCATTTCCGTCAAAAAAACCACCATTTATAGCTCCAACAATATGATGCCCGTCAAAATTATATCGTGAAGCCATTGCGGATGTTCTTTCAAACCCAGTAATTTTATCTTTACTAATCCCAGCTTCAATTTTTATAATATCTTCTGCCAAATCAATTTTTAGCACATCTAAAGTCCAAGGAGCATTTGGCTCAACAATTGAATAATGTATAACACCTTTTGCAACTTGTTTTATTGATAAAGTATCAAATTGATTTTGAGAAAAAATGATTAAATTAAATACGAAGAAAAATAAAAGTGTTATATTCTTAATCTGTTTATAATTGTTTGTTTTTGTAAAGCAAAATTTACAATTATAATCATTTTCTTTTGTGTAAGTGTTTTTGTTCGTAGGTTTCATAGTATTTTTAGGTTATAATTATTAGAATATTAACTTATCTTAATAAGCAACTTACTAAAAATAATTTTATAATTTGAAATTTTGTGAGGATTTATGTTTTTACGTCAATCAGAAAAAACAGCAATTATATATAAAAACGAAGTAGTTAGTTATAATCTACTTTTAAAAACAATTACTCAGTATTCAACATTATTTGATGAAAGCAAAACAACAAAAATTGCTATTTATCTTGAAAACAGACCAGAATGGGTTTACGCATTTTATTCTGGAATGATGACATCATCAATTTTGGTTCCAATTGATTTTATGTTACCATCTGATGATGTTGCTTATATTTTAAATGACTGCACTCCCGAAGTCATCTTTTACTCCAACGAAACAGAAGCGCGAGTTAACGAAGCTTTGTCGCTTACAAATCACATTATTCTAAAAATTAATGTTGATGAAATTAATTTGGGCCAAATTAGTTGTGAAACTCGTGATTTAGCCTCCTATAATGATGATGATGTTTTCTCAATTATTTATACTTCTGGGACAACAGGCAAGCCAAAAGGCGTAATGCTTACTTTTGCAAATATTGAATCTAATATTTATGGAACAACAAAATATGTTGAAATTTATAAGGAGCGTTCACGAACTTTAGTTTTGCTTCCTTTACATCATATTCTTCCACTTGGTGGAACTGTTTTAATGCCACTTTATGTTGGGGGAACAATTGTTTTTTCTCCGTCACTGCTTTCCGAAGATGTTATTTTTACTTTACAAAATCATAAGATTAATATTATTGTATCAGTTCCACGCTTTTATTCGTTAATTAGGAAAGGTATTAAGGAAAAAATAGATGCCAATAAAATTGCATCTATTTTATTTAAAATTGCCGAAAAGAGGAAATCAAGAAATTTTTCTCGAAAAGTATTCAAAAAAGTTCATGAAAAATTTGGGGGTGAAATTGAAACTTTTGTTTGCGGTGGGGCAAAATTGGATGAAAACGTAGCACGTGATTTCCAAACGCTTGGTTTTGAAGTTCTTGAAGGTTATGGAATGACAGAAACCTCGCCAATGATTACTTTTACGCGACCTGGAAGAGTAAAAATTGGTTCACCAGGGGAAATATTTCCTGGAATGGAAGTTAAATTTGAAGATGGAGAAATTCTTACCCGAGGTACTAATTTGATGAAAGGGTACTACAACAAAATAGCCGAGACAAATGAGGCGGTTGTTGACGGATGGCTGCACACAGGAGATTTAGGGCACTTAGATGAAGATGGATTTTTATTTGTAACTGGAAGAAAAAAAGAATTAATTGTTCTCTCAAATGGTAAAAATATTACTCCGGAAGAAGTGGAATTAAAACTGCTTGCTGTTGATGAAATTACAGAAGAGGTTGGTGTTTATATGGAAAAAGATCAACTTTTTGCAATAATTTATCCAAATTCTGTTAAAGCTAAAGCAGCTGAAATTACTGATTTATATGAATATTACAGATGGGAAGTTATTTCAAAGTATAATGAAAAATCACCATCTTACAGAAGAATTTCAAATTTTATAATAATCGATGAGCCGCTTCCAAGAACACGATTGAGCAAGTTAAAACGATTTTTGCTGCCAGAAATTGGAAAAGGAAACGCGATTAAAAAAGAGAAAAAGGAAGCGGATTTAAATTTTGAAGAATATAAAATAATCAAAGATTTTTTAATAAAGGAAAAAGAAAAAGAAGTTTTCCCTTCCGATCATTTTGAAATGGATTTAGCACTTGATTCACTTGATAAAATAACTTTTCTATCCTTCTTGAGTTCAACATTTGGAGTTGAATTATATGAAGAGCATTTGGTTAAATACAACACCGTTGAGCAAATGTCAATCTTTATAAAAGAACACAAAACTAAAATAAATATTGAAACAATTGATTGGAAAGCAATTTTTAAAGAAACTGTTAATTTGAATCTCCCTAAAAGCTGGATTACACTTAATTTATTTAAAAATTGGTTTCGATTAATTTTTATGCTTTATTTTAAAATAAAAGCTGAAGGATTAGAAAAGCTACCAAATGGACCTTTTATTATTGCTCCAAACCACCAAAGTTTTTTTGATGGACTTTTTGTAACAATATTTATAAAAAATAAAGTTATGAAACAAACATATTTTTATGCTAAGAAAAAGCATTTAGGAAATAAGTTCTTAAATTTTATAGCAAATAAAAATAATGTAATTGTTGTTGATATAAATAATGACTTAAAAATGTCGCTTCAAAAAATGGCAGCAGTACTTAAAAGTGGGAAAAATATGATAATTTTCCCAGAGGGAACTCGTTCTGTAAATGGAGAATTAGGCGATTATAAAAAAACATTTGCAATTTTAAGCAGTGAATTAAATATTCCAATTATTCCTGTAGCAATTGGAGGAGCTTATAAAGCACTTCCAAAGGGAAGTTTAATTCCAAGACCATTTAAAAAAATATGCGTAAGATTTTTAGAGCCAATAAATCCTGAAGGTCATTCTTACGATTCCTTAACAAATGAAGTCTATTCTAAAGTTGCTTCTGAATTAAAATGTTAACAAAAACAGCCCTTTCAATATTCTTGAAAGGGCTGTTTAACCGTAAATAATAACTATAAAAAAATTGTATATCTATTTTCGAAACCCATCAATAGGTTTTGATTGAATTCTTTCTAACAAATTAAAATAGACTTGCTCAAGTTCTAACTCATTGCTAAATTCAACAGATATCTTATCATGATCAGTATAAAAATGAATTTTATGATCTTTTAAGTCTTTTTCAACTTTTGTAATATGGTCAAAATTAATTAATTTATCACAGACTTCAATCCACATAATATCTCCTTTATATGGTTTTTACTATCGAAAAAAAGTATTTTTTATTTAGAGGTTTAACTATTTATTTAATCTAAATTTGGAAGTCCAATTTGCAAATAAATTATTGAAGTCAAATCAGATTTTTTTACAATTTTTCTAATTTGTTCTCTTTATATAAATCCAAAGCATCTTTTATTGGTTTATTAGCAGCGCCAATATAAATTTCCATTTTGGAACGTTCAAGTACTTTTGCTGCATTTCCACCAGGACCATTTCCAGTAATTAAAACATCAATATTGGAATTATATAATTTATGAGCAGTTTTTGGCCCAGCTCCGTGTGCGTCGGCTGCCGAGTCGTTATTTTCAATAATTTCAATTTCTTCGCTTAAATCATCATAAATTAAGATGTATTCACATCTTCCAAAACGAGCATCAATTATTGAATCTAAATCCTTTCCATTGCTTGTGAATGCAATTTTCATAAAATTTCCTTTTTTTAAAAATTTAATTATTTATTTGGCATTATTAACCAATTGTTACATTGTTACATTGCCAACAACAATAAAACAATTTAACAATTAAGCAATTATTCCTTTAATCTTTTCCCAACTATTGGTTAAAATTTCGGTTAGTTCTCCTTTGTCGTATTCAACAATAGTCTGAGCGTTTGTCATAGCGTTTGTAAAGTTTTCATTGTATGGAATTGATGCAATATGCTCAATCTTTTCATTTTTTAGGAATTCCATAATTTCATCGGTTCCTTTTTCATTAATATCAAATTTGTTTATAATGCATCCAGCTTTAATTTTGAATGATTTTACTAAATCATAAATGCGTTTTAAGTCGTGAATTCCAGAAATAGATGGTTCTGTAACCAAAACAACAAAATTTGCCCCAGAAAGGGAAGAAACAACTGGGCAGCCAATTCCGGGCGAACCATCAATTAATATGTAATTTTTGTTCTCGGATTCAGCTAAAGTTTTAGCTTCATTTTTTACTTTGGTAACCAATTTCCCAGAATTATCCGAGCCAATTCCTAAATGCGCGTGAATCATTGGAGTGTTTAAACGAGTTGTGGAGGAAAACCATTTGCCAGAGTATGCAGGAAGCAAATCAATTGCCGAAGTTGGGCAAACTTTGGCACAATAAGCACAACCTTCGCAATCAATTGTATCTACAACAAAATGATTGTTTTTGAAAGGAATAGCATCAAAACGGCAAACATTTGCACATCTTCCACAATTTGTACAGTATTGTTGGTCAATTTTAGCAATTAAACCGCTGTAAAAATCTTCCTCTTTTCCAAAATCTGGTTTAAGTAAAAGATGTAAATCAGCTGCATCTACATCGCAATCGGCTACTAAAACATCATTTCCAGCAAGATAAGCAAATGAAGCTGTAATAGATGTTTTTCCAGTTCCACCTTTTCCCGAAATAATAACAATTTCTTTCATATTTTATTCAAATTCTTCAATTAAATCATAAATGTAATTTTTAACTTTCTCTAATTCGTGAGCAAATTCTGGAATTTGCAAATAAAGCAACTCTCCTTTGGAATAAAGTTCGGCAACACGTCTATCATTTGGAAATTTGGCAATTATTTCAATTCCGTTATTGATGCAATAATTAATTACCTCATCATTGCCAATTCCAAATCTATTTATAACAACTCCAAAATCCTTTTTCATTTCTCGCATAGTATCAACCGCAAGTTTCAAATCGTGAAGTCCAAAAGGAGTTGGCTCTGTTATTAAAATAACAAAATTAACGTGTTTTGTTGCCTCAATAACTGGGCACGAGGTGCCTGGTGGAGAATCAAAAATATGAATTTTTGCAGAGGATAGATATTTTTTAACATAAATATTTGTCTGTTTAATAAGTGGAACTGCTTGTTCTTCACCAATTGTTAATCTACTTTCAATTAATGACAGATTTCCCATTTTTTTATGGGTTAATTCACCCATTTTTTTAGTAATCATTGGCAGAGCATCAGTTGGACAAAGTTCGGAACATGCATAGCAACTGTGGCAAAGTTCTGGAAGCACCGAAATAAAATTGCCAAATTGAAGAACTGCGTTAAATTTACAAGCATTTTGACAAATTCCACAAGCATCACATTTATCTTCAATCCATTCGGGAATCATTTTGAACTTGTCTTCTTTGTGAACAATTTCACCACTAAAAAAAAGTCCTGAATTTGGTTCCTCAACATCCAAATCAGTTAAAACCACTTCTAAATTTTGCGACAAATATGAAGCTAAATTTGTGGAAAGAGTGGTTTTTCCAGTTCCACCTTTTCCACTTGCAATACTAATTTTCATATAAAAAATTCCAATTAATTGTGATGATGATGCTCGTGGTCGCCTTCGTGCCCATGATGTTCACTATCGCAACTGTTATTTCCAGTTTCTAATAAATTATCCAAATGAGCTTTAACAAGAATATTAGGCTCAATTGAGTCGGCACCTATAATCACAGTAATTCCGTTTTGAGTAAAAATATCAACGGCTCTTTGTCCCATTCCACCAGCAATAACAAAGTTTACACCTTTGCCTGCCAAAAAACTTGGATATGCACCAGGCACATGTTCTGGTGGATCTAATGAATACTGTTTTGTAATTACATTGTTTTCAGTTTCAACTATAACAAAATTTTCACTGTGTCCAAAATGTGGCGAAAGTTTTCCGCCAATTGCTGGGACTGCATAAAGTACTTTTTCCATTTTATTCTCCATTTGTTTCCCAAATTATGGGATTATTGTAATTTGAAATACTTCTATTTTTTTAGTAATTCTTCTCTAACCATTGTATGATTGCAAGATGGGCATTTTAGCTCTGTGCATTTAACTCCACGTTTATGAGGCACTTTTTTACCACATTTAGCACAGACGCAAAAACCACCAGAACCAAATCTACCCCCATTATTTCTTCCTTGACCGCCACCTCTTTCAAGTCCTTTGCCAGAACCTAAATTGCTACCTAAATTATCCATTATTTAACTCCAATTATGTTGAACAGCATTTTCCATGTCCAAATCCACCAGCAATATTTAGAAGATTTGTGGAATTACATTCAGGACAATTAGAAATTGATTTATCAATATTTATATTAAACATATGCCCACAACTATTACATCTAATAATATTTTTTCTAAAGTGAATATTTCCGCCATCAATGTTTAGAACATTTCCATTAACAATTAATTGAGCAATGTTGTTTCTTGCTTTTTCAATTAGGCGAGTAAAGGTTGAACGAGAAATCTCCATTTCGTTTGCCGCTTCATCGTGCGAAAGTCCCATATAATCGGCTAATCTAAATGCTTCATATTCATCTAACGATAATGAAACTTGTTTAAGGAAGTTCATTTTTATTCCAACTGGTTTAAAATCTGTAAACAATGGAGGCTGATGAACGATTCTTTCTTTTTGTGGTCGCGACATATAAATATCCTAAAAATTATTTTTCAAAAGTAATGAACATATGTGCAAAATGCAAATAATAGTAAAAAAATTGTAGATAGTTTTAAGCAGATAAATTACTAAAGGGTAGTAGGTGAAAATGATATGAAAATTGGAAGGACAAATAAAAGGTTAAAATTCAATTTGAAAAGAAGTTTAAAAAAAATTGTTAATCACAATCTTCAAGTCCAAGAAAATCTAACAATTTATTGTGTGTATCAGAAGAAATTTCCCATTCGTCTTTTTTATAAACCAAAATAGTATGCGAAATTGACTTATAATATTTTTGGCAACTTTCACAACTATCAAGATGTGATTTTAAAGTTGTGCAGGTTGGTGAATTAAGATCTTCACCAAGTGTATCACAAATGTGATTCATAACATCTTTACATGTAATTTTATAATCTTTTTTCATAACCAAAAGTACTGTTTAATTCATTTCGTAAAAAAGCTCTGGCTCTATGTAACCTTGATTTAACAGCAGGAACTGAGAGCCCGATTGCTTCAGCAGTTTCCTCCGTCGAAAATCCTTGTATGTCGCGCAACATAAAAACCACTCTATATTCTGGAGCAAGTTTTTTAATAACTTCATCAAGAATTCCACCGAGCTCTTTATTTTCAGCAAACTTATCTGGAGCAATATCCCAGTCGGTAATATTTTTAGGGTCAATAAGAGCACTTTCATCGTCCAATGAAATGTAAGCATGTTTTTTATTACTTCGTGCCATCATTAAACAATGATTTGAAACAACTGTGTAAAGCCAAGTTGAAAGTTTCGATTTACCACTAAATTGATTAATTGATTTTACCATGCTCAAAAAAGTTTCTTGCATAGTATGTTCAGCTTTTTCTTTATCACGACAGATTTTATAAGCAAAGTTGTAAACAGTTTGCTCGTACATTTTTACTAACTTTGATAGTGCAGCTCTGTCGCCTTTTTGGGCCTTAGCAATTATTTCGTTTTCGTTCATTCGTTTGATGTAATATTTTATGAAAAGATTCACGAGAAAAACTGCAATGAATCTCTAATTTTTTAAAAAGCACTTAAAACTACAATTATTGGAACTTTCTTGCAACGAAAGTTTTATCCAAATATGTTAACTATTTTTGTTCAATTAATTTCTTTTTTAATAATTCATTAACTACCTTTGGGTTTGCCTTGCCTTGTGATGCTTTCATAACTTGGCCGACAAAAAATCCAATTACCGAATCTTTACCACTTAAATATTGTTGCACTTGTGCTTGGTTGCTTGAAATTATTGTGCTAATAATTCCTTCCAATTTGGATGTGTCGGTAATTTGAACTAAATTTTTCTCCCTAACTATTTTAGATGGGTCTTCATTCGTTTTTAAAATTTCTGGAAAAATATCTTTTGCTATTTGTCCAGAAATAGTGTTATTGTTAATTAGTTCAATTAATTTTCCAAGGTTTTCTGCTGAAAGAGGGAAGTCAGTAATTTCTATTTTATCTTCCTTTAAAACTTTGAGAACTTCGCCCATTATCCAGTTGCTTGCTGACTTGTAATCACGTGTAACCGTAATTACTTTTTCATAGTAATCAGCAAGCGGGCGGTTGCTTGTAAGTATTTCAGCATCATATTCAGGAAGTTTGAACTCGGAAATAAATCTATTTTTTCTTACTTCTGGAAGTTCGGGTAAATTTTCAGCAATTTCGTTTCGCCAGTTTTCATTTATCACTATTGGCATTAAATCTGGTTCAGGAAAGTAGCGATAATCGTGCGATTCTTCTTTGCTTCGCATTGGAAAAACATCTTCTAAATCTGCATCCCAAAGTAAGGTTTGCTGAATTATTCGTCCACCATCTTCAACAATTTCAATTTGGCGAGCTATTTCAACATTGATTGCTTTTTCAACATTTTTGAAGGAATTCATGTTTTTAACTTCTGTTTTGGTGCCAAGTGATGTTTCATTTTTTAATCGAATAGAAACATTTGCATCGCATCGAAGCGAACCCTCTTCCATATTTCCATCACAAATATTTAGATATGTTAAAATTTGTTTTAATTTAGTTAAATATAAATACGCTTCTTCAGCAGATCGCATATCTGGTTCGCTTACAATTTCTATTAATGGTACTCCAGTTCTGTTTAAATCAACCAATGTTTCGCTGCCTTTATCATGAATTGATTTCCCAGCATCTTCTTCCATGTGAATTCTAGTGATGTTTAAGTGGTGTTCAACACCATCGGATGTGGTTACATCTAAAAATCCATTTTCACAAATTGGTTCATCAAACTGACTTGTTTGCCAGCCTTTTGGAGAGTCGGGATAAAAATAATTTTTACGAGCAAAAATTGAACGCTCTCTTATTTTGCAATTGGTTGCAAAACCCATTAAGGCAGCATACTCAACTACTTTTTTATTTAAAACTGGTAAAACTCCAGGATGACCAAGACAAATTGGACAAACATTGGAATTGGGATTGCTTCCAAATTTTGTGGAACATCCACAAAATATTTTTGATTTGGTTGAAAGTTGTGCGTGTACTTCGAGACCAATTACTGCTTCATATTTTGAGTTCATATCAAATAAAATTACTTGTTAAAATTTTCTTACCAAATATAGCTATAAATGGAAAAAGATATTTGGTGTGGATTAAGTTAAAATATCTATCAAGTTAATAGTAAAATCACTCTTCAAATTTTAATTTACTAATAGCTTCTTCTACTAATTTTGACATTATTTTATATCCAGTTTCATTTGGGTGAACTCCATCTTCAGAATACTCAGCTTTAAGTCCTTTGCGTTCATCGACCATTGATGAGTAATAATTAAGATATGTTATTTTGTTTTGCTCAGCATAATTTTTAATCATTCTATTTAGTGAGTCAATTTTTTCAGCAGGATTAATCCCAGTTTTCCATGGATAATCAAAAACTGGTAAAACAGAAGAAAGAATTACTTGAATGTTATTTGCTTTTGCTAATTCTGTCATTGAAATAATATTATTCAAAATTGCATCAAGTTTTGTTAAGCCAGTATTGCCAGCAATATCATTTGTCCCAGCTAAAATAATAACTAATTTTGGTCTAAGATTAATAACATCATTTCTAAAACGGAGTAACATTTGCGGTGTTGTTTGTCCACTAATACCGCGATTGATATAATTTTTGCCTGTAAAAAAAACTGGATAAAACTTACTCCAACCTTCAGTAATTGAGTTGCCCATAAAAACTATTCTGTTTTCGCTTGGTACCGGTAATCCAAGTTTTGTATTTTCATTTTTGAAACGATCAACATTTGCCCAATCTTGCCCAAATGTTAAAATAGGAATAAAACACAGTAAAATAAGCATAATAGTAAGTTTCATATTATTCCAAGATTTCCTTAAAAATTTAATGATAAAATATTTTAGTAATTATTATTTAATAATTACCAATTTTTTCAAAATATTTTTTGTCATTTCAAGTCGTATATTATTCTTTAAGTCATCAAAACTATTTACAATTAAATTTAGGGCAAAAATATTAGTTTCAGAATTTGTTACGATAAATCCTACAAACCAAGCAATAACTTTTCTATCCAAATAATCACAAGTTCCAGTTTTCGCATACAAAGTATAATTGGAAGTTGAGTCATAAAGCATAATACTCTTCACCATATTAAATGAGGAATCAGAAAAACCGTTTATTTTGTGTAGAAAAAGTTTTTTTAAGAATTCAACTTGTTCATTAATAGAAATTTCAATTGACCCATTAAGCCAAAAATTATCAATTCCGCTTGTAATATCATTATTTCCATAATCAATAAAATTCAAATAGGTTTGCATTTTTTCTGCACCAATTTTGCGAGCCAATTCTTGATAATACCATACACACGAATACTTAAATGCACGTTTTAATGATAAATCATGAAACCAGAATTTAAATGGAACTCTCGATAAATAATTTTCAGTTTTGGGATGTAATAGGCTATCATATTTTATTATAAATGATGTGTCAGTAATTATCCCTGTTTCAATACCAATAAGCGAGTTTGGAATTTTAAAAGTAGAGCAGGGGGAAAATCTTTTTTTGCATTGCTCATCATTGTATTGAATGTATGTATCTGTTGCAAAATTGTATATTTTAAAACCACCTTGAAAACCATTAAAATATCTTTCCAAATCAATAGTTTTAACTTTTTGAGCAAATAAATTAAAGGTGAATAAGCTTAATGTAAAAAAAAGGATATTACATAATTTTGAGTTCATTATTTTAGAATCCAAACATTATTTATTGTTCATTTAGTTGAAAAATATTCATAAACTTGTTCTTTATTAGTTAATGAGAATATGAAATTTTATTAAAACCATTGTCTTTTTCTAAATATTATTACTCCTAAAATTGAAAGTACCAAGGAACCTAAAATTATTAAAGGCATTGCCCAAAAAGAATTTTCCAATAAATTTGGGACATTCATACCGAATAAGCTTGCAATTAAGGTTGGAATCATTAAAAGTATTGAAATTATTGTTAATTGTTTCATTACAACGTTTAAATTGTTAGAAATCACAGATGCAAATGCATCCATCATTCCGCTTTGAATGTCTGAATAAATCTGTGACATTTCAAGAGCTTGTTTATTTTCGATAAATGCATCTTCTAATAAATCTTCATTTATTTCGGTGGTTATCTTTTTTGAATTACGAAGTTTTGCTAAAACAATTTCGTTGGCTTTAATTGAAGTAATAAAATAAACTAAACTTTTCTCCATTTTTAGTAATTTATTCAATTCCTTGTTTTTAATTGATTTCTCAAGGTCTTGTTCAATTAATGAAGTCATTTGGTTTATTTGTTTTAAATATTTCAAGTATAAATTTCCGGAACGAAGAAATAAGCGGAGTATAAAATTGATGCTGTCTGAAATTTCTTTATATTGGTCTCTAAATGGTGATGGTTGCCCAATAGGCAATACTGCATTATCTTGCAAACAAACAGTTACTGTAAAATTGGATGTGATAAAAATTCCTAATGGAATAGTATTAAATGGAACTCCATTATTATTTACTTCAACGGGGATTCTTAGAATTATTAAAGTCCAATTATCTTCAAACTCAATTCGAGGTCTTTCATCTTGATCCAATATGTCATTAATTATGTCACTAGGTAAACCAAAATCATCGGTTAATTTTTGAATTTCATCTTTTGTGGGGTTAGTAGTATTTATCCAGCAATTATCTTGAGGTTTGTCAATTTCAATATAACCACCAAATGTTTTAAAAATTTTAATCATTATGATGTCTCCTTACTTATTTATTCTGCAAGGAAACATGAAGCCCTTACAAAATAGTTAATACTTTAAATTATTCTTATTCGGGCCTTCGTCCATGGTCATTCAATCTTATTTTAGTTTGTAAATATCTTAATACATTAGCTGAAACATTAAGACTATATTTTATTTATTGTGCAATTTAATTAAACTAATAAAAAGAAACAAGAAATAGAAGAAAATTTATTGCTGAGCAATTTATTTTCTACATAAGCTGAATTATTTCTTTTATTAACTTCTCAAATTTTTCTTTTACTAATTCTGCAGTTTCCATGACTTCTTGATGATTAAGTTTATTGGCAGAAATACCTGCAGCATAATTTGTAATACATGAAATCGCTCCAATTTCCATCCCAAGAGCTGATGCAAATATTGCTTCGTGAACAGTAGACATCCCAACCGCATCGCCACCTAATTTGTGTACCATTCTAATTTCAGCTGGAGTTTCATAACTAGGACCTTGACTATACCAATAAACTCCCTCTTTCAAAACCACTTCTTCCTTCAATGCTGCATTTCTAATTATATCATTTATTCTATTGGAAGGAAAGTTGAAAAAATTATTTCTTGCTTGTGTTGAAGCAAGCCCAATAAGTTCACCTAATTGTTTTTTTATATTAAATGAAATCATTGATGTTATTAACATTAAGTCAGCTGGTTGTAAGTGATTTAACCCACCAGCAGCATTAGTTAAAATAATTTTATTAACACCTAATTTATATGCAATAAAAATAGGAAGCACACATTCAGAAATATTATAACCTTCGTAAGGATGAATTCTGCCTTGATAAATCATAAGTTTTTTATTGTTTACTTCCGCAAAATGTATAAATCCTTTGTGTCCCTCAACAGTAGATTCGGGATAACCAATCAATTCGTTGGTTGGAATTGTTTTAATTATTTTCGTTTTTTCAGCAAACTCACCAAGCCCGCTTCCAAGCACTAATCCAATTTCTGGTTTAAATGGAACATTGCTAATTAGGTTATCAATAAGCTCATCATATTTTTTATCTAAATCTAACATTATACACCTAAAATAAAATTCCAGCTAAAGTAGCTGTCATTAAAGTTGATAATGCACCTCCCACTAATGCTTTTAATCCAAGCTTAGCAAAATCAGATTTCCTATTGGGTGCTAAAGGTGAAAGTCCACCAATCTGAATAGCAATTGAACTAAAGTTTGCAAAACCACAAAGTGCATAAGTTGCCATTAAAATAGTTTTTTCGTTAATCATATCTTTTGAGGCAATTAGAGCACTCATATCAAAGTACGCAACAAATTCATTTAGGACAATTTTTGTCCCGAATAAAGATCCAAATTGCATTGCATTTTCCCAAGGAACACCAATTCCATATGCCAAAAATTGAAATACAAATCCAAGGATAAATTGCAAATTTAATGGTTGTCCATACTCTGAAATTAGGAATGAATTTAATCCCAATAAATTCCCAGCCCCTTCTAGCATATAATTTGATAGTGCAATTAATGCAATAAAAGCAAGCAACATTGCAGCTACATTCAAAGCCAATTGCAATCCATCACTAGCACCAGTAGCAGCTGCTTCAATTACGTTTGAAGAGGTTTTTTCAATCGCCACTTTTACTTCACCTCTTGTTTCGGGAACTTCAGTTTCAGGATAAATAATTTTTGACATTATAAGTCCAGCAGGTGCAGCCATAACACTTGCTCCAAGTAAATGTGTAGCAAATAATAACTGTGCTTCAGCAAGTTGTAATCCCATAACTTCTGCAAATGTTGTACTTAAAATTTGAATATATGCTGCCATTACACCACCTGCAACAGTAGCCATTCCTCCAACCATTATTGTAAGAATTTCACTATTTGTCATATTTTTAATGTATGGCTTAATCATAAGGGGAGCCTCAGTTTGCCCAACAAAAATATTAGCAGTTGCTGAAAGTGATTCTGCCCCACTGGTACCAAGCAGCTTAGACATAACCCAAGCCATCGCTTGAACAACTCTTTGCATAATTCCTAAGTGGTAAAGAATAGCCATTAGTGAAGCAAAAAATATTATTGTTGGGAGAACTTGAAATGCAAAAAACATTCCCATACTATTTTCAGTTCCTGGACCTAAAGCAAGATTTCCAAATACAAATTTTGCCCCTTCAGTAGTAAAATTAAGAATTATCACAAAGAAACTGCTGACCCAAGCAAAAAATAATTTGGGCCAACCAAGTGGAGAAAAATATTGTGAAAAATAATCGCCTTTAATTATTAAAAGTGCAAAAATAAATTGTAAGCTAAGTCCAGTTATAACAAGATGCCAGTTAATTTTCTTTTTATTATTGGAGAATAAAAAAGCGATTCCTACTAATAATAAAATTCCAAACATTCCTCTAAAAATAGATGTAAAATCCATATAACTCCAGTATTATGGTATATAATGATGTTTACGACAGCGAGCTTCATACTTATCAGATGCTCCAACTTCCACTAGCTCTTTTGAATCACTAATCCGTTGTGTCATAGTCGCAGGACTTCCGCATACTACACAAATAGCTTTAGGTTTTGTAACATATTCGGCAATAGCAAGTAGATTAGGCATTGGGCCAAATGGAATTCCTTTAAAATCCATATCAAGTCCAGCAATAATAACTCTTTTGCCCATCTTTGCTAATTCAAGTGCAACATCCGAAATATTATTGTCAAAGAATTGGGCTTCATCTATTCCAACAATATCTACATCAGCAACCATTGAAAGAACATCATCAGATTTATCAATCATAATGGATGGAAATGCTTGTTCACTATGCGAAACTATTTCAGTTTTTGAATACCTATTATCAATAATTGGTTTAAATACTTTTACGTTAAGTTTTGCAAATTTAGCTCTACGCAATCTTCTAATTAGTTCTTCTGTTTTGCCGCTAAACATGCAACCAGAAATTACTTCAATCCAACCTGTATTGTGGGGAACAGGGTGCGGGACAAATTCTACCATATTTAAATTTTGATTTTAAAAAATATTAAAAAATAGTTTGAGCTTAAAAATCTCAAACACATAAAATTAATTTTAGGAATTCAAATTTTTATCGCCAAATGAAAATGGGAGTAACTCATTTAGCTTAAAAGATTTTACATCACCATTTCCATTAGTAACTATAACGTCTAAATCTTCTCCACAAAGCTCCATTAATACTTGGCGACAAGCACCACACGGAGTAATATAATCCTTACTATCAGATGCAATTGCAATTGCTAAAAATTCATCATTCCCATCTAATTTTGCAGCAAATGCAGCTGTTCTTTCGGCACAAATTGTAACACCATAAGCAGCATTTTCAATATTTGCACCTTGAAATACTTTCCCATCTTTAGTTAGTAATGCAGCACCTACTCTAAATTTAGAATAAGGAGAATAAGATTTATTTTTAGCAGCATTTGCTAAATCAATTAGTTCATTATTGTTCATAAAATTAATCCCATCTATTGGAAAATTTTAATCCTTTTAAAAAAAAGTATATTAAATTTAATTCATAATTTATTTGTAGAAAAATAAATAAAATTGGATTTATTTTGTATCCAAAATTATTTTGAAAATTATTTAGTACAAAAGTATCTATTATTATTTTAATAAAAAAAGGTAAAAGAAATATATTACCATATGGCAATGCTAATATAGAGAAAAGTGAAGTTAGATTTATCAAATGCCAAATAGCAAGTAAAAGTTTACTTTTAAATGAATAATAGATAGAAGTAGATGTGTGGCGTGCTTTTTGATTACTAAAATCAGTGAAATTATTTTTTGTATTACTAAATACAAAGGAATTGTTTTCTGTAACCATTCCAATTTTAAAGTTAAATTTAATTGCTTCTTGCAAAAGCAAATCGTCATCACCACTTAAAGTTGCATTTGTGTTTTCATAACCGTTAATTTTATTGAAAGCCTCTTTTGAAAATCCAAAACTTCGAGCCGCCGCAGAATATGGAAAGCCTAATTTAGAAAAAGCAAAAACAATAATGCTTGCTCTTAAATTTTCAAAACGTGCAACTAAATTTGTGAGGGAATTTTTCCTTTTATATGGAGCAATTCCAAATAGAAAATCGTTTTTGTTTGCAAAACCACTGGCAAAAGAGTTAATCCATTCAACTTCTGGTTCACAATCGGCATCTGTTATAAGTATATAGGGATATTTTGTCAATTTAATTCCTAAATCTAAAGCGCCTTTTTTTGCTTTAAAAATCTTGTTCTCAGTCTTAATAATTCTAAAATTTTCTAATTCTGTACAAATTGATTTTGCTTTTAAAAATGTATCATCCTCAGAATTATCGTCCACAATAATAACCTCAAAATTATCTTTTGGAAAATTCTGCTTCAATAATGCTGCAATTAAATTAGGAATAATTTCTGTTTCATTCTTTGCAGCCACAACAATAGAAATATTAATATTGCTCCCTTTTGACTTTTTCCGAAACCTAAAAAGTTTATTTAAAGCAGAATAAATTGACAGATTAAAAATCAAAAGTATTAGCATTAATACAAATAATATGTATGTTGAAAACATTATCAAAATTCCTCTTCAATAATCCATTCATCTGCAAGCTGCTCGCTAATTTTTGCAATAAAACGCGAAGGTTTTGCCAAGGTATATCCACTATATCTATCAAATATATTTGATGGATGTGAGATAAACAGATTTTGCTTAGCACGAGTCACTGCAACATACATTAAGCGTCTTTCTTCTTCCAAAGACTCTTGTGAATCAAAAGACTGTGCTGCTGGGAAAAATCCATCCATTGCATGAATTATAAAAACGGAATGCCATTCTAATCCTTTAGCTGAATGGATTGTGGAAAGTGTAAGAAACTCATTTTCCTTATCCTCTTCATCAATATCTGCAACAGAATCCTGTGGTGGTTCAAGAGCCATATCCGCAAGAAATGTTATAGCATTATCGTAGTTGCTTGCAATATTAACTAATGCTTCCAAATCCTTTCTCCGCTTATTAAAATCATCATACTTTTTTTTGAATAAGGGGTTGTAATAATTAAAAATAAGTTCAAGTTTCTCAGTTGGAAGTGAATAATTTTTATTCATATTTTGAATTAGATCAAGAAGTGGGAATATCTTTTCAAGTATTTTGTTGTTTTTTAAATCGTAAGAAATGTTATTAATATTAATATTTGAAATTTCTTCCATCATCATTTGAGCACGTTTTGGTCCAACTCCTTCATGCAATAACAAAATACGGTACCAGCTAACAAAATCTTTTGGATTTATTGAAATACGCAGGAAAGCTAATACATCTTTTACATGGGCGGTTTCCACAAACTTCATTCCTCCAAATTTTATATATGGAATACTTGCTTTATCTAATTCTACCTCTAAATTAAATGAGTGATATGATGAACGAAACAGAACAGCTATTTCTTCAAGTGGCACGCCTTCCTCTCTCAATTCTAAAACACGTTCAACAATAAACCTGGATTGCATATTGTCATTTGTTGCTGAGATAATAGCTGGTAACTCTCCATCAGAAATATTTGTAAAAAGTTTTTTTGGATATTTTTCAATTGCAAATTCTAATAAATGATTAGCAAAACTAAGTATCTCATTCGTACTTCTGTAATTTTCCTCTAATTTAATAAGAATTGTATTCTCAAAAAGTTTTGGGAAATCCATAATATTTTTAAAATTAGCACCACGAAAAGAATAAATTGATTGTGAATCATCGCCAACAACCATAACATTTTTATTAATAGTTGAAAGTGCTTTAATTATATCAGCTTGCAATTTATTTGTGTCCTGATATTCATCAACCATAATAAATTTTATATTAGACAATAAATTAACAGCATACTTATTATGCTCTGACAAAAATTTAAGCAAATAAACTAGCAAATCATCATAATCCAAAAGGGAATTAACAAATTTATACTTTTCATAATTAGTTTTTATTTCAACTATTTTATCAATATGCTCAGCAAAATGAGGATAGTTTTCAATAAGTATTTCATCAATTGGCTTTGATGTATTTTTATTTAAACTAATAACTTTTAAAATTGTTTGTTTATTTGGAAACCTTTGCTTCAATTTAGCAAGATTCATTTGCCCACGAATTAGATTAATTACATCTTCACTATCGCCTTGATCTAAAATTATAAAGTTTGAATCAAGTCCAATTGCTTTGGAATATCTTCGCAAAGTTAAGTTTGCAAACGAATGGAAGGTTCCACCATTAATTTTTGAACATCTATTATCCAATAATATGGTTGCACGGTTCATCATTTCACGGGCAGCCTTTCTGGTAAAAGTTAAAAGTAAAATAGATTGCGGGTCATATCCAAGTTCAATTAATCTTGAAACTCTATAAACCAGTGTTCGCGTTTTGCCAGTTCCAGCACCAGCAATTACTAGATATGAACCTTCAATAGCTGAAGCCGCTTCAAATTGAGCCGTGTTTAATTCTTCTTTGTAATTAATAGAAAAACGGGCTTCATCAATTTTTGATTTCTGAATACCCGTTTTGTTAACTTTTTTTAAAGTATACTTTTTTGCCATTATCTTTGCAATGCTTTTGGCTTTCCTAAAATCTCATTCATTATAATAAAATTTTTAATCGAATCAGGCTGTATTAAGCTATTCCTAATTTCTTTTGCTTTTTTACTTTCGTGCCTTTCTCTATTTTTCTGAAGAGACTTAGCGTAGGATTGACTTGAAATAGATTCGTCATGCTTAACTATTTTTTTTGCTAAATTTGGTTCAACAAATTCAACTTGGCGATAAATCTTTTTATCTGGCAATTCAAACTCAACTGATTTACGCATAGCCTTTTCATAATAGTCGTCAACCTCTGAACGAGAGCTATCCTCTTTTGCTTTCTCAAACTCATTGTTGATAGATTTAACAAAGTCTTCGAAAGGATTGCTTGTTCTAACTTTCTGAACTACTTCCTGGGTCTGATTCTTAGGTTTGAGAGCTTTATTTTCTGAATTAGCATTAACGGTTTTTTTCTTCTTAAAAATGGAAGATAAAAAGCTAATTACAAAAAATAGAACTACCAGATAATCAACTATATTATCCATTTTCTACTCGTGGCTATCTTTTTTATCAGAATCTGGCTTTGCAATAGAATTTCTCATTTCAGTATCTGATTGAATATTTTTAAGATTGTAATAATCCATTACGCCAAAATTACCTTTACGAAATGCTTCAGCCATTGCAAGTGGAATTTCAACTTCTGCTTCAACAACTTTTGCACGCATCCTTGCTACTTCCGCAGTCATTTCTTGTTCTAATGCAATTGCAGCAGCACGTCTTTCTTCAGCTTTTGCACGAGCAACTTTTAAATCAGCTTCAGCTTGGTCTGTTTGAAGTATAGCACCAATGTTTGTACCAACGTCAACATCAGCAATATCAATTGAAAGTATCTCAAATGCGGTGCCAGAGTCTAATCCCTTTGCTAAAACTACTTTTGAAATATTATCAGGATTTTCCAACACATCTTTATAAGATACACTTGAGCCTATCGTAGATACAATTCCTTCGCCAACACGAGCTAAAATTGTAGATTCGTTAGCACCTCCAACAAGTCTTTCAAGATTGGCTCTTACTGTAATTCGTGCAATTGCTTTTAATTGAATTCCATCTTTTGCAACAGCCGAGACCATTGGGGTTTCAATAACTTTTGGAAGTACAGACATTTGAACAGCCTCCAAAACGTTACGACCCGCTAAATCAATTGCAGCAGCTTTCTCAAATGAAAGTTCAAGATTTGCTTTATTTGCAGATATTAATGCATTTACAACATTAATAACATTTCCACCAGCAAGATAATGTGCTTCTAAAAATGAAGTGTCAAGTTCAATGCCAGCTTTAGCTGCAGAGATTTGGCTACGGACAATTACCATTGGTGAAACTTTTCGAAGTCTCATTCCTACTAGGTCCTTGAAAATCTTAAGTTTCACTCCAGAAAAATATGCTGTTATGTAAAGTCCAATTGGGACAAAATATGTAAATAGGAAAAGGAAAAATACCGCCCCTATAATAATTACGACTGATAATCCAGTTACTGCTTCCATTAGTGCTCCTAATATTTAATTAATGCTAAACTTAATTTATGAATAAAGAGGTATTATTACAACATATTATCAAAAGCTAATTTTTCTTATTCATCAAGATATAGCTTTAAAATTTAAAAACTATGTAAATATTAAAAAAATAGCCAATTTGGTGTAAAGTAAAATTGAATAACCTATGATTAGACATCAAATTTAATGGATTGTTTTACAATTACTTAAATTTGCTTTAAATTGGCAATATGAAAACAATATTTCATTTAGATTTAGATACATTTTTTGTATCTGTTGAACGGATTTTAAACCCAAATTTAATTGGAAAACCAGTTATTGTTGGGGCAAATCCTAAATATGGCAGAGGTGTAGTTGCGGCTTGTTCCTATGAAGCACGAGAATACGGAATTCACTCTGCAATGCCAATAAAGCAGGCTTATAAGCTTTGTCCAAATGGAATATATGTAAACGGTACTATGGGCGAATATTCTCGATTTTCTGAAGAAGTGAAAAAAATTCTTGAAAAATACGCTCCAGTAATTCAGCAAGCATCCATTGATGAGTTTTACATGGATTTTTCTGGGACACAAAAAATTTATGGTTCACTATTTACTTTTGCAAAAAAAATACAAAATGAAATAGAAAAAGAATTGCTGCTCCCTTGCTCAATTGGAATAGGTTCAAACAAAACAATTGCAAAAATATGTTCCGATTACGCAAAACCAAAAGGAGTTACTTTTATTTTTCCTGGAATGGAAAAAGCATTTCTTGCACCATTACCTGTTGAAGTAATTCCTGGAGTTGGGCGAGTTATGCTTGAATCATTAAATTCAAAAGGATTTTTCAAAATTGAAGACATTGCAAAAGTTTCGGAAGAGTATTTTTCTTTGGCTTATGGAAAAGCAGGTACTTCGCTTTGGAATAAAGCAAACGGGATGGGAAGTACAAATTTTAATATAAATCATGAACGGCTAAGTATATCAAAAGAAAGGACTTACGGAAAAGACGAAGTTAATAAAGAGAAAATAGAGGATACACTTTTTAATTTAGTTGGTAAAGTGTGTCAAATTTTGCGAGATAAAAATTGGGAAGCTGCAACAATAAGCATTAAGCTCCGATATTCCGATTTTGTTACAATTACCCGTGCAAAAACAATTAAAGCAACAAACGACGATAAAACAATATATGAAACGGCTTCCAAATTGTTTAATAATGCTTATAGCAGAAGAGTTGCCGTTCGTTTAATAGGAATTCATTTAACTAATTTTAGTGAGTTTAATACGCAAGAAAATTTGTTTGATACAGAAAGCAAAGTCAGAAAAAATATGCTAAAAGCTGTTACTTCAATTAGGGATAAATTTGGGTTTGGATCAATTAAATTTGGAAATAGCGGGGCGCAAAAATAATAGTTTAATGGCTTTGGAATTGTGATATTTTTTTCTGAAATTAGAAATAAGTGATTTTTTATAATATTTATATGAACTTTATGTATAATAATGCAATAAAAGAAATATTTCATCAGAAAGTAAATCCACTTTTGTTAAATCCGTTTCCAAACCTTTAACCTATTTTTAACTAAAATATTTTATTAATTAAACAATATGGGATAATATATGTGCGGTATAGTAGGTTACATTGGTAGTAAAAATTCAATTCCTATCCTTCTTGAAGGATTAAAAAGACTTGAATATAGGGGATATGATTCAGCTGGGATTGGAATTATTTCAAATGTAAAGCGAGAAACAAGAGTAATAAAAAGTCTTGGAAAAGTATCAAAACTTGAAGATAAAGTTGAACATTTAGATATTGATTTATCCTCAATAGGTATTGCACATACGAGATGGGCTACCCATGGTGAGCCAAGTGAAATAAACGCACATCCACATTTTAACAAAGATGAAACTCTTTATGTTGTTCATAATGGGGTAATTGAAAATTATTCTGAAATTAAAGCTAAATTAATTAAGGATGGATATGGTTTTATATCTCAAACCGATACAGAAGTTTTAGTTCATCTTATTGATAGCTTTATGAAGAAGGGTAAATTACTGCTCAAAGCTGTTCAGTTAGCATTAAGCGAGGTTAAAGGTACTTACGGAGTTTGTATTATTTCCAAACTTGAACCGGATAAAATAATCGTTGCTCGTAAAGGCTCACCACTTGTTATAGGAATTGGTGATGGTGAGCATTATGTAGCTTCTGATGTAAATGCGCTGGTTGGGCATACAAGTCATTGTGTTTATCTTGAAGATGGTGAAATAGTTGAAGTAACAAAAGATAAGTTTACAGCAAGTTCAATTGATAACGAAGATATTTTAAAAGAAGTTCACGAAATTAGTGTTGAACTTAACGAAATTAGCAAAGGTGATTATCCTCACTACATGCTAAAAGAAATTTTTGAACAAGTTAATTCTGTTCACGATTCTTTTAGAGGCAGAATACTTATGGATGAAGGAACTGCAAAGCTAGGTGGAATTGAAAGAATTACGGGTCAAATTGCTAACTCAAAAAGAATTTTATTATCTGCTTGTGGAACTTCTTGGCATGCTGGATTAGTTGGCGAATATATGCTTGAGCAATTTACTGGACTTCCTGTTGAAGTAGATTATGCTTCAGAATTTCGTTATAGAAATCCTATTGTAACTAAAGATGATGCAATGTTTTTCATTTCTCAAAGTGGCGAAACAGCCGATACTCTTGCAGCTATGAAAGAAGCACGCAGAAGAGACGCACTTATTCTTGGAATATGTAATGTTGTTGGAAGTTCAATTGCTCGCGAAAGTGATGCTGGAGTTTACGTTCATGCTGGTCCAGAAATTGGAGTTGCTTCCACAAAAGCATTTACATCGCAATTAGTTGTTTTTGCATTAATTTCTGTTTTAATTGGAAGAAAACGGCATCTTAGTTTAATTGATGGGCAAAATATACTTCGCGAATTAGAATTGCTTCCAAAAAAAATTGAACAAATATTAAAATTAAATGATCAAATTGAAGCTATTGCAGAAAAATTTGTAGACGCAAAAAACTTCCTATATCTTGGAAGAGGATATAACTTTCCAGTTGCATTGGAAGGTGCTCTTAAAATGAAAGAGATTTCATACATTCATGCTGAGGGTTATCCCGCAGCAGAAATGAAGCATGGACCAATTGCATTAATTGATGAAAATATGCCAGTAGTTTTTATAGCTCCAAAAGATTCTGTTTACGATAAAGTAATTACAAATATTGAAGAAGTTAAAGCACGCAAAGGAAGAATTATAGCCATTGCAAGCGAAAATGATGATGAAATAGATAAATTAGTTGATTTCTCAATTAAAATTCCAGACACAATCAGAATGTTAATGCCAATTCTTACTGTAATTCCATTGCAGTTATTAGCATATCACGTTGCGGTTAAAAAGGGATTAAATGTTGATCAACCAAGAAATCTAGCAAAAAGTGTAACTGTAGAATAATCAAAAATAGGAGTACGATTATGTCACGTAAAAATGTTCTAATTATGGGTGCCGCTGGGCGCGATTTTCACAATTTTAACGTCTATTTTAGAGACAAAGAGGAATATAATGTTGTAGCTTTTACAGCAACTCAAATTCCTAATATAGATGGAAGAATGTATCCAACTGAGTTAGCTGGCAAACTTTATCCAGATGGAATTAAGATTTATGATGAATCAGAATTAACAAATTTAATTGAAAAGTTTAATGTTCACGAAGTAGTTTTTTCATACTCGGATGTGCCTTTTAATTATGTTATGACAAAAGCATCAATCGTAAATGCTGCGGGTATTTCATTTCGTTTACTCGGTGGTGAAGAAACTATGATAAAATCAACCAAACCAGTTATTGCAGTTGTTGCTGTAAGAACCGGTTGTGGAAAATCACAAACATCCCGAAAAATAGTTGAGTTACTAAGAGCAGCTGGTAAAAAAGTAGTATCAATTCGTCATCCAATGCCTTACGGAGATTTAGTAAAGCAAAAAGTACAGCGTTTTGCAACTTTGGAGGATTTAAAATTTCATCAATGTACAATTGAAGAAATTGAAGAGTATGAACCGCACATCGCTATGGGTGGAATAATTTATTCTGGTGTTGATTACGAGGCAATTGTTCGTGAAGCTGAAAAAGAAGCAGATATAATACTTTGGGATGGTGGAAATAACGACATGTCATTTTATAAAGCTGATTTAACATTTACAGTTGTTGATCCTCACAGACCTGGACATGAAATGATTTACTATCCAGGAAATACTTCGCTTCGTTTAGCTGATGCTGTTGTAATTAATAAAATGGAATCGGCTGATGGTGCAGACATTTTAACAGTTATGAAAAATGTAAGAAGCGTAAATCCAAAAGCAGCAATTATTGAAGGTGCATCACCACTTACTGTTGAACACCCAGAACTTGTTACGGGGAAAAGAGTACTTGTTGTTGAAGATGGTCCTACATTAACTCATGGTGAAATGAAATACGGTGCTGGAACTGTAGCTGCTCAAAAACTAAATGCTTCAGAAATTGTTGACCCACGTCCGTATACTGTAAAATCAATTACAGCTACTTATGAAAAATATCCAAACATAGGAATTTTATTACCTGCAATGGGTTATGGCGATGAACAAATGAAGGACTTAGAAGAAACAATAAACAGAGTTGATTGTGATTCTGTTGTTATTGGAACTCCAATAGATCTTGGAAGAATTTTAAAGATTAATAAACCTTCAACTCGAGTAAAATACGATTTACAAGAGATAGGTGCAATAACGCTTGAAAGTATCTTAAAGCAAAAAGGCATTTTATAAAACCATTTGTGGAACCGGGGTTTTTGATATTTTAAAGACTCCGGTTCTGTATTTTTAAACCAGTATTATGTGATTAAGAAAATTATGAAAAAAATAGCAGTTGTAGCTTTAGGTGGAAATGCACTCTTGCGTGCGTCCGAAGCGGGAACTATTGAACAGCAGGAAAAGAATGCGTATGAAACTCTAGCAAAACTTCTTGAACTTATCAGAAGTGGATATAATGTTGTAATAACACATGGAAATGGTCCACAAGTTGGTAATATTATGTTACGAAATGAAGCAGGTTACGAAAAATATAAAATTCCTAAAATGCCTTTAGATATTTGTGTTGCCGATTCGCAAGGCGGAATTGGATATATGCTTGAACGACAGATGAGAAATGTATTAAACGATTTTGATATAAACAGAAATGTTGTTTCACTAATTACGCAAGTTTTAGTTGATATTAATGACCCAGCTTTTAAGAATCCTACAAAACCCATTGGCTCTTTTTACATCAAAGAAGAGGCCGATTTATTAGCAAAAGCTAATAATTGGCAATTCAAAGAAGATTCTGCAAAACGAGGATGGAGAAGAATTGTTCCATCACCAATTCCACAAGATATTATGAACAAACAAATAATTGATGAACTTGTAAATAATGGACATATTGTAATTGCTGTTGGCGGCGGCGGAGTTCCAATTTACAGACACGAAAATAATTATCTTGAAGCAATTGAAGCTGTTATCGATAAAGATAGAGCGTCATCATTATTGGCTCAACAAATTAATGCCGAAACTCTATACATTATTACAGACGTGCCAAAAGTATATATTAATTATGGAAAACCAGATCAAAAAGAACTTGATGTAATTACTGTAAATGAAGCTGAAAAATATTTAGAAGAAAATCAATTTGGAGCTGGTAGTATGCAACCTAAAATTTTGGCTGCAATAAATTTTATTAAAAATGGTGGAACTAGAGCCGTTATAACATCTGAAGAAGAAATTGGAAAGGAAAATGGTGGGACACAAATTATTGCTTAATAAAAAAAATATTTTGTATTTTAAAAAAAATTATCTATTTTTCGTTTCATAATTTTTGAGGGTGGATAGCTCAGTTGGTAGAGCAATGGACTGAAAATCCATGTGTCGGCGGTTCAATTCCGTCTCCACCCACAAAACTTAGCCGTGTAACCAAGCACGGCTTTTTTATTTTAAAGGGGAAAGTGACAAAAAAAGGGTAGAATCAAAACAATTAACATCAACACCTTATTTTAGAATACTTCCTAATAAAAATAAATGGATTTTCAAGTCTTAAAGTGGTGCGCCTAATGGTGCGCCCAAATAAGAAGTTTTGCACCGTTTTACGCACCGTTTTTAAAAGTGATTTCAACTTGTTAAAGAACATTTTTATTTGTTAAACAGAAAAGCCCCATAAGGTAGAACTAAGGGTTGCATTCCCTTAAAATCCTTACGAGGCTATTCCTGAAAACTTATGTTTATTTGCATTTTTTTTAGTTCTAAAACTTACTCCAACATAACAAACAGAATCCATTTTGTCAATATTCCAGATGCTTGATAATTTAAGTTTCCTTTTATCCTTAACAATTCTTAACATTTTTTACGATTCATATTGGCCGAATACATCAATAATCTTCGAAATCAATCTGTTTTTTTTAAATTTGGGTTTGTAAAAGTGTGTTAATTCAAAAGGGATAATCACCCTTTGAAACTTTTTTTAATTGGGTTCTTATTTCTATGTTTTCAAAAGAGTGATATTTGGGTATATATTGCAACGGAACTGTTCCAGTTTGTCCATTCCTAGCTTTAGCAATTATGATACTAGCAATATCCTCAGCATCTACGAAACAATCATCATTCGTTAAATTCATATTTAGATAATCAGTTTGATATGGATCAATTCCATAATAACTAGGTCTATGAACAAACATAACTAAGTTTGCATCCTGTTCAATGCTTCCACTCTCTCTAAGGTCTGAAAGGTAAGGCTTCTTATCGTTTCGTCCTTCTACTGCTCTATTCAACTGAGAGAGCATAACAATTGGAAGTTTAGTTTCCTTTGCAAATTCTCTTAGGTCTTGAGTTAAGGCTCCAATTTCTAAATCGTTTCTACCTTTACTATAATTGATTCTTATTAATGTTAAATAATCAATAAATACAATATCTATTTGCTTGTTCATTATCCAACGTCTCAAGGTTGCTTTAATACTTTGTGGTGTTTGAAATGAGTTATCATCAATAATATAATTATCTGATTTCAACTTTTCTGCTTCTGTTTCTATTAAAGCTAAGTTCATATTATCAAAACTTCCATTTTCTATAATCCTTGAATCAATTTTAGTTAAGTGCGAAATATTTTTAATTTGTAATTCGTTAAAGGTCATCTCAATTGAAATAATTCCAACTTTCAATCCTTGCTCAATAATATTATTAGAGAGCTGTAACATAAAGGAAGTTTTACCCATTCCAGGACGGCCTGCAATGATTGATAAATGTCCTTTTGGTATTCCATTTGTTTTTGCATCAATTAAATTGAAACCAGTTTTTATATATTTTGAATTTTTATCACTATTCTTAATGTCAGTTAATAAGTCATTTATCTTTTCTGCATTTCCCTTATCGACTTCAAAATACTGTTTTTCAATACTCATCAAAAGTTTATTAGCACCAGCATTTAATGCATCTAAATAGTCCAGTCCTTTCAATCCAATGTTTTTAATCTCTCTTTGAAGCGCAATAGTTTCCCATTCAAAATAATCATCAATTAAAATTTTCTCAGCATCTCTGTATGTTTCAATTGTTGATTCAATAGAATACTCTTCCCAAGTATATTTAAAATCTCCAAATTCCCTCAACTGGAAATGTGCTATAGGAAGCTCATTTGTCTTCTCATAATATTTTGTAATGGCTACGAAAAGCTCTCTAAGGTCTTTGTTCTTGAATAGGTGTTCAATTCTATACCTAGAAGTATAAAGCTCTTTGAATCGTATTCCAGAGCTAATTAATACCATTATTAAATTAGCTTCTAACTCGTTTCTTTCTTTTGTTTTTAACATTTATTGCACTCCTATTTTGTTTACTAATGAAGGTTTACTTATAAAATTGTCTGCCTCTTTTGTTGAACTTATTATTTCATCGTTCCAAGATTCATTGTTAAGATAGGTTGAAGGATGTTTTCTACTAGGGTATCTACCATCAGTAAAAGTTGATTTAATATATTTAGGCAAATGTTCTCTAATTAGATTTTTATCAGCTGTAGATATTTTCTTCCATAAAGCGAAACACTTTTTCCTACTGACTTTATATCCATAGTAATTCCAAAATTTCTCAAACTCGATTTCGATTATATCTTTTTTATTATCAGTATTATCATTATTGTTTGTTTCGATTTGAAGCCGATTTGAAAACAATGAGCCGTCCAACAATTTTTCATCATCATCATCAAGCCCTTTGTTATCAAGTGTTTCAGCACTTACATGCCGTTCAACATGCCGTTCAATGTCTTGGTATTTTTTATAGTTCTTTATTTCAAATAATGTGAATCTTTTGTTGGATTTCTTTATTATCATATTATCACGTTCAAAGTAATCTAGTATATGAGCAACAGTTGATTTACTCAAATTATAGTAATCTGCAATTTGCTTAATTGACCCAATAAATTGACCAACTTGGATTTTAACTTTCTCATTATTCCAGATTATACTATTCTCTTTATGATTAGCTCTAAGTAACAAATAAATCCAAATTGCTAGATAGTTTGGTTTTGTCATAATAGGATTTTCAAATAATTTTCTATGTAAAGAAACCCAACCTTGCATTATATAACCTCGTTAAACAAAGTTAAATCTGGAATCTTTTCCGGCTCCCAATCCAAATTTATTTCTGAAAGTGGAAGTATTATTTGCGAATCAACTCGATGATCACCATAGGGAGAAACTATTCCTTTCTCAATCCATTTTAATCTGTATGTGGTTAATATTTCTGAATTATAACGGAGCATTATTTTATCAAATGTTTCTAAATGGAGAATTTCAACATTTAATCCCAATCCACCCCCAAAGAGGTGGAATTGGTTTTTACTAGTTCTTGGGACACAATAGAAGATTCTCTTTTCAACATTAAGTATTCCGCTTAAGAAATTGTTCTGTTTGATGAAAATCTTAAATTCTGAATCGGATACTTGAATAAGTCTAATCTGGATATTCATAAACGCCTCCAAGATTAAGACTAATATTCTTAGCCATCCTGAATCGGTTTTTGTCAATCTTAGCTATCTTTTTCAGATATTCCATAATTGATTCTTCATTCTTACCTTGCTCCGCAAAGATCAATTTGGAAACTAGCTTTCTTCTAATTCGATTTAACTTAGAAAGCTTTTTTTCACCTTGATTTAAGTGAATAGATTTTTTACATTTGTAACGTTTCATAAAGGTATTCCTTATATAGTTTATGATAGTTTAAAAAGGCTCTTCCTCGCATAAGGTTGAGTCCTTCTTTTAAAAAAGAAAAAGCCAAAATGACAAGTGGGATTTATCATATTGGCTTTCTAATCATACAAGAATCAACTTGCATGAAAACTTATGTTTGTTTTCCCACTTCTTTATATTTTCAAAATTTTCATGAACTTTTTAACTCATGGTGAAAGTAATACAAGTGGTGTTCCAGTGCACTTTAGTGCATGATATGTTTTGTTTTTAGGCTAAATTCGAAAGACTGATACTGCACTGATTTTATAGTGCACTGAGTGCATTCTATTATACAGTGCAATAAGTTAAATGGTCTTATGAAAATCGTGTGGGAGACTTAAAGTATCTAAGATATGCGTATATCCAGAATCACTTTTATATTCAAGTGCTGCTGCAATTTTCCTAATTGAGAGATTTTTATAGTTAGAAATACCTTGAATTTTTTTTATTAAGTCATTTTTATTTTGGATTTTTTTAGTAGTCTCTAATCGAGTTTTGTCCTTTTTAGCTGGGTTAAGCATATTGATTTTTTCTACTAGCCCTCTATTTATTCGACCTTGCTCCATAATAAATGAAATTCCAATATCTTTATCTTTTTTCATACTCATAATGATTTCTTTTGCTTTATCAAGTTTTCCAATATAAATATATCCTATAGCCTCATAATTCCCAAATACGCTAACTAAATGATCTGATAAAGTTTCACTAGTCATAATATCTTCCATTTCCTCCAAAGCCATCTTTTCTGTAATGACCCTCTGATTTTTTCGTGATAAGTCCTTATCTACTCTCACTAAACCGTCTCTAAAAGCATTTATCAAATCCATATCACTTTTAAATAAGTGAAATCGTGATTTGCTTTTTATAGACCTAATTATTGCTTTTGATAGTTGTGGCATTGTAATATTAATGAATAACTTGGAATGTTCGTTATCATTTGGGAGATTAATTTTAGTTAAAATTTCATCTAAATACTCTACATATTTTTTTATGATTTTATCAATTTTTAGATGTTTTGTTGTTGATTCAATTAAAAAATCACTAATTTTTTTCCTGCTGTTCTCAATGTAGATAAACTTATAAGCATCTATACTGGTATCAGTTTGTAATATTTGCCAAATTTCATACCGGATATATTCTAAAAGTCCAACCTTTGCATATCTTAGAATCTCTTTATTCATTTCCCACTCCAATAAATCAACATTTATAATTTTTAACTTTTCAAAACTAAAATATTTATCACTTCATTTTCTCAATATTCTCATCGGTTAGCGATGCTGGATTCTCCAATATTAGCTCAACAATATTATCTGTAGTAATTTTTTTATTAGTATTTGCACCAGTTATTGCTGCTCTATTAACTAATTCTTTAATTTCAGCAAAAGTATAATTCTCTGTATATTCTGCTAATCTAATGTAGTCAATATTGCTTTGAGGTCTTCCTTCCATAAACATCTTGAAGGCTTCGTGTCGAGATTCAAAATCTGGTGGTGGAATAAAAATCTTTCTATCAATCCTACCAGGTCTCAATACTGCAGGGTCAATACTTGATATTAAATTTGTAGCTGCTACGACAAGAACATTTTCTGTATTGAGATTATCCATTTGTGCAAGAAATTCATTTACTTCAGATTTGTAATGATGACTTGTGTCATTTCTATTTGGAACAAGTGCGTCAAACTCATCAAAAAAAAGTAATGTTGGTGAATCATTTCGAGCTTCCTCAAATACATCTTTAATTTTTCCTTGAGTTCCGTGAACATATGTGCTTGCAATATCTCCAGGCTTTACCTCTATAAAATTGTAGCCAATTGCATCTGCAATTTTTCTAGCGATAAAAGTTTTTCCGCATCCTGAAGGGCCAAAAAATATAATTCCATTAGGTGTTGTAATTTTAAACTTACTATATAATTGAGGATTCAAGATTGGTTTAATTAAATCATTGGTCAAAATAGTTTTTAGTTCTCTCATTCCAGCAATTTCATCCCAACCATAAATAATATCAGATATGGTATTATCAAATTCTTCTTTGGAAACTACATTATTGCTAGAAATATTTAGTTGATGTTTAAGCCCACCTTTGAGTAGTTGAGCCAACTTATTATCTGGTCTGAGTTCACATTCTAAACATAGCCATGCTAATGCTTCAAGTTCTCTATCCCAATGGCGTAATAAATCAATTCGTAATAGGAGTGCAATTCGTTTATCCTCTTGAAATTCTGGAAGCCCACTAAATAGTGAGGAGTTATCGGTTAGCATCGCATCCAAAATGTTAAGTGCTTTCTGCTTCTGGTTTTTAGCAAGAAATTTTGAAAATACTTTTCTCCAATGAGGGTCAATATCATTTGTTAATCGTTTTTTCATCCATATATTCCTTCAAAATGTTATAACTTCATTTGTCATCAATATCTGTTCTATATTTCTCCATTTTCTTCTGCCATTTATCACTTTGCTTTTCTTCGTAACTCTTGAATATCTCTTTATCAAGTAATTGTGGATATTTGTTTACTAATTCAACAAAAAGGAATTTGAAAAATGGGTAGGTAAATATGCCAATAACCAACAGAATAAAAAGTGCTGCAATGAAAGTGTTTTCTTCTATTAGTAACGCATACAATGCCCCAATACACCAAACAAAACCCATCAGATAAATAGCCCCAACCGTGTCTTCATTCTCATACATATAAACCTCTATATTTAACTTATCAAGATTCCCACAATTAAGGGATTACATCTTGCTCATGAACTTTTGTTTTATTCAACTTCAGAAAAACTAAAAATAATTTATTAGAATATTTATTTGGGATGTTTTTCCCCATATAAAGCCTGGATTGTTATACCATACTTCTTACCTAAGTCAAATGCAACATATTCAGCATTATATACTATATTAGAGTTATCTGGTTTTTCTAAATAACACACAATTGTAATTGTTGAACTTCTGGTAGTAGAATATATCGCATTTGTAGTATAGGTTTTTCCTTTATAAGTTGATGACATTGAAGGTGTATAATTATCATCTGTGTTCTGTTTGTCATCTACAACGATAAAATATTTATAGCCATTTTCCAAAGTCAGTTCGGAAGCACGAAGTAAAGCTAAATCCATAGCTCTTGTGGTTGTTGTTTTTTTATTCCCATCAAAACTAACTCTATAACAATTGTCATCAATCCTTGTTTCTGAATAACCATTTTCATAAGACGTTGCACATCCAGATAGTAATAGTAAAACAATTGGCAAGAAAAATAACTTTTTCATTTAATCCTCTTATTTATTTAAATAAACAACACCAGCTATTGCAAGAATTATTAACACAATCATAAATTGTCCGTTTAGTTGATCGTTTATGCTCTTTTGCGTTCTCATTTCTTAGTTGCCGACCAAGTCCCGTATGTTGGCTGAATTGTTTGATAACTTCCACTAGCTGAATCGCCAACAAATGTTCCGGTAACAGTCCCTATTTTCGCACCATTATAATAAGTATCTGCCTTCATTGAACCAGAAGAAGAAACCGAGCCAGTAATTGTATTGGTGAATGTGGTATTATCACTATTTTTTAGAGCAACTATTAAAGAGAATTTACCTTCTGAATCAATAGTTAAATTTCCACTACCAATATAACTGCCAGCAAATACTATTCTCCAGGCCCCAGAGTAAGGATTAGATTTTGGTTCAGTTGGTGAATCGCTGCAACTTGCGAATAAAACGATTAGTAATAGCAAAAGTAATTTTTTCATAACATACCTCTTTTTAATTATTAAATAAATTTAATTGTTTGTTGTTGTTTTTTGCATAGATTGAAACCATTTCACTATTGTTGTTCTTTTAGTGCTGCATTAACGTGGTCTTGGTCAAGGTAATACCAATTACCAGTTGCAGCATCAACAATAACTGGCACTAAACCAGCTAAAACATCTAGCACAACCCAACCACCACCAACGGAATTATTTAATGCAACATTTTTTGGTTCAAAGCCTTCTTTCCTAAACTCAATCATATAAGTTTTATTAGACTTCATATTAAGTTCAAAAGGCGTTTTGCCCAGAAGACTACCATTTACATAAACTTCTGCACCGTCTGGGGCTGATGAGAAACTTACTTTTTCAGAAGAACCCTTAAATAATGTTGCACATCCAGTAATTGATACAATTAGTAGCAATGATAACAACTTTTTCATTTCTTACCTCTTTTATATTTATTTATACAAAACCTCATGCTAACCAAAATATTTGGTTGCATAAGCATTAAAATTGCTAACTAGAAAAAAGTCATTTTCTATTTCAATATTTGGAGCATGATGTTGAATGTTTAATCTGGTATCGGAAATCACAAATTCTTCGGTTTTGTTTTTTTTACATTCAATATTATTTTCTGATATTATATAGAAAGGCTTTAAGTTTATGACACAAATGCTTATAACAAGCATTAAAAGATTGAGCTGGAATAAATAAAATTTTTGTAGATTCAAATCAAACCCCACTTGGTTTTTGCAAATTGACCCTTACCCGTCATTTGCATGTGAAAATTATATATTAAATTATGTAAAATCAAATTATTAATAATTAATTTAAAACTGCTACACTGCTCATTAACTCACTATTACTAACATGTGCATATATTTGTGTGGTTTTCACATCAGAGTGTCCTAGAAGCTTTGAGACGTTTAAAATTGGCACTCCTTTTTGAACTAACCAACTAGCAAAAGTATGGCGAAAACTATGGAATGTTAGCTCTGGTCTTATCTTTGATTTCTTTCGATACTTACGCATTAGCTTTGTTGTTTGATCTTGAGAGAATGGAAATATTTTATCTAAAGCAATCCGTCTATTTAATACTTCTTTTGCTCTTTCATTTAATGGAACCACTCTTATTTTTTTTGACTTAGTTACATGTGTTCTGTTGTCGAGTGTTATAATTCCAACATTCAAATCTATTTGCTCTTTTGTTAGTGTTAACAATTCCATTTGTCTAAGTCCAGTATTAACAGCAAGCATAACTAAATCCTTGTAGTCTTCGTTATCTATTGAAAGCAAAAACCTATTAAACTCAAGGTTTGAAAAATATAGCGGTTGTTTTTCTGGAAGTTTCGGTTTTTTGATTTTAGATGTTGGAGATACTGAAAGATAGTTTTGAGCAATGCCCCATTTGAAAGCACTTCCAAAATTTGCTATATCTCGTTTAACTGTATAAGTAGATAGTTTGATTAATCGATAATTAAAATATTCTTGTAATTTAGGAACTGTTAATTCGGATATTGAAACATTACCAAAGTAAAGAGTAGCTTCATTAAAAGTGCTCCTCAACGATTTCCAATGATTTACGCTGTAGATAATTTCAGCATACTTTAAGAACTGAAAAATAAAATCATTAAAAGGAATAATTTTTGTTCGATTTTCTTTTAACTCCACTTCAAAAGTTGATAAGAATTTTAAGGCTTCAGATTTGTATTTCGTTTTAGTAGTAACCTTGCTCCTTTTTCCATTAAACTGAAAATAATAAATATAATAGATACCATTTTTGTGCTTTGATAGATACATTTTCCCACTCCCAAATGTTCTATAAATCAAGCATCTTTCACCGTTTGACGCACTTCAAGGTCATAACTCCTTGTTATTGTTGGTAGAGCAATGGACTGAAAATCCATGTGTCGGCGGTTCAATTCCGTCTCCACCCACAAAACTTAGCCGTGTAACCAAGCACGGCTTTTTTATTTTAAAGGGGAAAGTGACAAAACACTTTAAAATGCATACAATTTAATTTTATATCTCATCTTAATTCTACATTATAAAACAGACTAATTACCAAGTCGCAATACATTTTATATAAATATAAATCATAGATAACTTATAAAAGTAATTTCATTTTCTTATCAAACCAAAGATGCTTAAACAGAAAATCAAAAAACTACACTTAAGAGCATCGGGAACACAAAACTATTTAAATGACTAGACTAAAATTTGTATTTACCTTTTATTTCTATTAACTCAAAATAGAGCGTTTATTTTTTTTGACAATTTAAGATAATTTATCTTTTTTAACATAAATACAACTTGAAGATAATAATATTACTTGTTATCTTGTATCATTATTAACAAATAATTATCACTTTGAATACTATAATAAAAATATTTTTCGGACTACTGCTTTTAGTCGTTTCGTGTAAGTCAGTAGAATCAAATAATGTGGAAGTAAATAGTAAAGACTCAACAAATATTGTTGAACAATTAGCACAAAATAAATTTGGGCATAATTATATTATGCAATACAATAAAACCAAAGACTACGTGATTTGTGTAAGCACCCCCAAAACCAAAATTCCTAATACGAGTTCGACAAGTTATTTTGTTTATAACGTTTTGGATAGCTGCATTGTGGAAGAAAAAATTATTAGAAGTGGTACAATTTCTTGGTATTCAGATTATGAGATTAAAGTAGTCGAAATTCCAGGAATGATTCAAAAAAATGTTGATAATGAAAATGGTTATATATTTAATCTAAAAACTAAATCAAAAACAAAACTTAATGGAGGAGTTAATTGAAAACTCAGAAACTTAAAATATTAGTTTCGGCAATTGTAATTGTTGCAGCAACAATGTTCATTTCCAATAATTGGTTGTCCGAAAAAGACTCTGACGTAAATAAGTCTGATCAGATAAGTCTTCTTAATAAGAAAAACACTGATCCAAAAGTAGTTTCTAAAGAAAACTGGTCACAGAAAAAACAAAAAGTAAAAGGAGAAATGAAATTTGATTCTCCAGATAAATATGATGAAATTCATACAAAAATACGTACTGCTCCAGGCAAAAAAGCACCTGATTATGCAAGAAATTATCGATTTATAGAGCTAAAAAAAGCTAAGGAACATTTAAAACTTAACAAAAATACAAATAACCAAATAATGGAAACATTAAACTGGGTTGAGAGAGGTCCTTCTAATGTTGGCGGTAGAACACGTGCTCTTGTTGTTGACCCAAGTGATGCAAATTATAAAACATGGTTTGCTGGCGCTGTTGGTGGTGGTGTTTGGAAAACTACAGATGCTGGAACTACCTGGTTTCCTTTAACAGATAATATGCCAAATTTAGCCGTTACTTGTTTGGAAATGGCACAATCAAATAATAATGTATTATATGCTGGTACTGGTGAAGGTTTTAATAATGCCGATGCTATTGAAGGTAACGGAATTATGAAAACTATCGATAAAGGTGCTACATGGACTCAGTTGGCATCAACTGTTTTAAATTCAGATTTCGCTTTTGTTAATAGATTAGCAATTGATCCAAATAACGAAAATGTTGTTGTGGCAGCTACTAAATCTGGGATATTTAAAACTTTAGATGGTGGTGCTTCTTGGAATAAAGTTTATGCTGGTCAAGCTCAAGATTTAAGAGCTAATCCTAAAAACTTTAGTACACTTTTTGCCCCAACATCTCAAGGGGTTATTCGCTCGCTTGATGCTGGAGCAACTTGGAATTTACCCGAAAAAGCAAAATTTGGTGGTGGAAGAATTGAAATTGCCGCCGCTCTTACAGATACTAACAGACTTTATGCATCTGTAAATTCTGCCCCAAATTCAATGTTTGCAACTTTTGATGGAGGTAATACTTGGATTGAAGTTCCAGAAAAAGATGGCTCAGATAAAGCCTGGTTAGGTGGACAAGGTTGGTATGATAATACAATTGGGGTTAACCCTTTTGACGAAAATATAGTTTATATGGGGGGTATTGATTTATGGCAAGCTAATATTGAGTCTGATTCAGTATTTGGAATTACAAATATTACTGATACTTATTTAGACACATTATTTGCCTATACTCCAAAAGCCTTGCCAGAAAGAAATGGTGGTTTAGGAACTGGAAAAGATTTTTGGGGCGAAGATGTTTTGTTAAATTCAGATTTGACAAATATTGAAATCCGATTTGGGCCTGGAAAAACTCAAAAAGCTCATTTATTTGCTAATAATACAAATCAATATAAAAACTATGTAGATGTTCCCTTTGAAGTTTGGGATATTACAAATAATAAACAATTAATGTGTTCGTTTACAGATGTTTATGCAAATAATGTATTTAATTTGGGTGCTTCTCGAGGCGATATAATATTTATTAATAATGTTGATTATGATGCTGCTAATCCTTCAACCGATATTGCAAAAGATTTAGGTCTTAAATTTGAAAACAGCTATGTTGTTGCTTTTAAAATGGCAGTTGGTAAAACTTGGGATGCAGAAAATATACCAGATTTTAAATTAGTAGTTGAAGTTGGTAAATTACCAGCACTTTCAAGAACTACAGTTGCCATCACAGATGGTTATGGTCAGTATCCAACAAGCACATATACGCATGTGGATCATCATAATATTACTTTATTTCCAACAAACAATGCTGCAAAAGAATTTATTTTCTTAAATGGAAATGATGGTGGCATTGCTGTTTCTTATGATGCTGGTGCCTCATTTACAGAGGTTGGATTAAATGGATATAACACATCTCAGTTCTACGGTGTTGATAAACAGCCTAGTGTAAGTAGATATATAGGTGGCATGCAAGATAATGGAACTTGGGAATCGGCAAAAAATGTTGATGCTGATAAAACTACACCTTATATTTTCCGCATTGGTGGTGATGGTTTTGAAGTTTCTTGGCATTATAACGATGGTCAAAAAATGATTGGCGGTTCTCAATATAATAGATTCTGGAAAACTGAAAATGGTGGACAATCATATTTTGCTGCTAATGCTGGTTTTAACGGCTGGGGTAATAGTGCAGTTTCTCCATTTATTTCTAAAATTGCAAAATCTTATAGCGATCCAGATTTATTATATACAATTACAACCGAAGGTGTTTATAAAAGTGAGAATTTTGGCACTAGTTGGACACTTTATCCAATTTCTGCTTTTGCTTCTGCAGGATATTTTAGCTTTGCACAAGTTGCAATTTCTATTGCCGAACCTCAAGTAGTTTGGGCAGGTGCATATTCTAATGGTCTTTTTATGTCTAAAGATGGTGGATTATCTTTTTCACAAGTTAATGGCAATGATCTTATTGCTGGTGGAATGTTTTCAGGATTAGATACTCATCCAACTGATGAAGCTACTGCTTTTGTAACTTTCTCATATTCTGGTTCTGGAAAAATATTTAGAACAACTAATTATGGACAAAATTGGTCTGAAATTACAGGTTTTGGCTCAGGCAATGTAAGTACAAATGGATTTTCAAATGTTGCTGTTTACTGTGTTTCTGTTATGCCTTATAATACAGATATTATTTGGGCTGGAACTGATATTGGTATTGTTGAATCTATTGATGGTGGAGCTACATGGCATATTGCTAATAATGGACTTCCTCAAGTTTCAATTTGGGAAATTAGAATTGTTGATGACGAAGTTGTTGTTGCAACCCACGGACGAGGCATTTGGTCTGTTTCGTTACCCGAATTAGCAAATCATAAACCACCTGTTGTTACACTTTCTCCAGTTCTTAACTCAGCAAACGTTGGAGCTGGTGGTTTAATTATTAACGCTTCTTTACGTTCAGTTTATGATTCAACACACGTTATTGTTGACGGAAAAAACGCACTAACAATTACATCTAACAATATTGTTGATACAGTTTTGGTTGTTCCAGTTTCTACTTCAGGTACTGCCGAAGTTTATTTAAGTTCAATAAAAGGAACACGCGCATATAAATCTACTTCAACTAATGTAGAAATCTTTGAACTATTAGCTCAAGCAAAGGGCTACGTTAATGATTTTGCTACAGATGGCGGTGATTTAGTATTAAATGATTTAGTTATAAATACTGCAAGTGAATTATCAAATGGGTCATTAAACTCACCACATCCATATGACAATTTAACCGATTATTCCGCAATTTTAAGAGTTCCAATAATTGTTGATGGCAGCGATGGTACTTTTAGTTATGATGACATTGCAATTATTGAACCAGGTGAACCAGGAACAGTTTATGGTGATGCTGAATTTTGGGATTATGTAATTGTTGAAGCCACTAATGGTGGTGATTGGATTCCACTTGAAGATGGTTACGATTCAAGATTATATAGCGAATGGAATACTGCATACACAAGCGGTCAAAATATAACTCCTGTTTTGTATAGAACTCATAACATAAATCTATTAGATAAATTTTCTGATGGCGATGTTTTAATAATTCGTTTTAGACTTCATGCCGATGAGTTAACAACTGGTTGGGGATGGTCTGTTGATAATATTAAAATTCAAGAGCAATTTGTTGGTGTAAATGATGAAATGGTAATACCTTCAAAATTTGAATTGAGTCAAAACTATCCAAATCCATTTAACCCAAGTACAAAAATTAGTTATTCTTTACCTTCAGAAAGTAAAATTAAACTTCAAGTGTTTAACTCACTTGGTGAAGTAGTTACAACCTTAGTTAACAATACTAAAAATGCTGGAGTTCATACTGTTAACTGGGATGCAAGCAATCTTGCTTCTGGTGTCTATATTTATAGAATTAATGCAGAATCAGTTGCTGATTCAAAAGAATTTAGTATGGTTAAAAAAATGATTCTTATGAAATAAAAATAAAATGATTATTAAATTAATTACCCCTTTAGAATTATTTCTAAAGGGGTTTTTTTATAAATTGTTTATCCAACACATTATAAGTAACTTTGTGATGTTATTTATTTAAAAATGAATGTGAAGAATCCAATTCCCATAAAGTTAACTAACCACATGTTTATTAAAACAGATGTAGATTAATCCTTTTAAAAAAATACCAACAAAATGAATTTATCGTAAATTATAGAGATTTTAATGTTAAAAAAAATATTGAGTTTATTTAGAAAAAAAATTGTTACAAAAGCTCCTCCAATGATTAATTCCAAAGAAAAAAATGAAAGGAAAAAAGTTGTAGCAACTACACCCAAAAAGAAAAAACCAGCAAATAAACCAGTTTCTAAAAAAAGTGAGACTGAAACAAAAGTTGATGTTGAAAAAAAATGGTCTCCAAAAGATTTTCATGTTGAGGAAGAAACAGGTAGAGTTAGGTTCTACGATTTTAAATTATCAAATGGTATTTTGCATGCAATTGCTGATTTGGGTTTTAAGTATTGCACTCCAATTCAAGCTGGTATTTTAAAAAGCACATTAATTGGCAGAGATGCAATTGGACGTGCTCAAACTGGAACTGGTAAAACAGCTGCTTTTTTAATTACTGCAATTTCTAAATTAGTTAAAAGAGATGCACAACAAAAGCGTTCCAAAGCAAGCCCTCGTGTCTTAATTTTAGCTCCAACTCGCGAATTAGTTCAACAAATTGAAAAAGATGCATTAGATTTAATTAAATATCAACCAATTAAAATTGTTTCTGTTTTTGGTGGAATGGATTATAAAAAGCAACAGTTTTCAATTAAGGGCACCTACATTGACATAATGGTAGCAACACCTGGACGTTTAATTGACTTTATGCAACAAAAAATAGTTCATTTAAATAATGTTGAATTATTTGTATTGGATGAAGCAGATAGAATGCTTGATATGGGATTTATTCTTGATGTTAAAAAAATCGAAAGGGCAATTCCACTTAAAGAGAAAAGGCAAACACTTTTTTTTAGTGCTACATTTCCTGATGCTATTAAGCGTTTTGCTAATAACTGGACTAACGAAGCTGTAACAGTTGAAATAGAACCTGATACAATAGCTGCTGATACAGTTACACAAATAAATTATATTGTGGAAGCGTCTGAAAAATTTAAACTTTTGTTCAACATTTTAAAACAAGATGCATCATCAAGAGTTCTGATTTTTTGTAATAGAAAAGATACAGCCAAAGATTTGTTTGATAGGCTGGAACAATATGAAATTTCCTCAACATTGCTTAGTGGTGATATTGATCAACGAAAAAGAATGAACAGGCTTACAGGTTTTAAAGAAGGCAAATTTAGAGTTTTGGTTGCAACTGATGTTGCTGGCAGAGGTATTCACATAGATAATGTTAGTCATGTTATAAATTATAATTTGCCAGTTGACCCAGAAGATTATGTTCACAGAATTGGGAGAACTGGACGTGCTGGACTTGCTGGTATTTCAATTAGTTTTGCGTGTGACGACGATTCTTTTAATATTCCAAACATAGAAGAATATTTGAAAAATAAGTTAGAGTTAATTTATCCTGATGATAATTTATTAGAGGAACTTCCACCAGTTTTGCGTGAAAAGAAAATTGAAGATAAAAACTCTGGTGATTTAGCAAAAAAATATCCACAAAAGAAAAGTTTTAATAATAAAAATGGATACAAAAAAAATTATTCAAAAACTAAAAATAGTGGAAGCAAAGAATAAGTTTATTCTTTTGCTTCCTTTTTAGCTTCCAATTTTGCAGCTATAATTTCGGAATGTTCTAAATGTAAATTGTTGCTTATTTTACGAACAAAATATTCTTCGTACTTATTCATAACTCCATCAGCAAACACCAATTGCCATAGGTTTTTTACAATTGCAATTTTTTTCTGTTTGTTAAATGAATTATTAATAATTTTTGTGAATTCATACAAACTAACACTTTTTTCAGTCTGAACTTTTGACCCTTCAATTAATTCTTCAACCAAATTATCATCAAGTTGAAACTGCTTCTTCATAGTTTTAATTATAAATTGTTTTTCCATTTTGGAAAAATCATCATCCGAGTTTGCAACCTCAAGAAAAAGGGCACACGTTGCTAATTGCAATTTTTCATCAGTACTATATACCAAATCAATATTATCAGTATTTGTGTTATTTGTTAAAAAATTTTTAATAAAATTGAGCATAACTTCTCTTTTGTGATTAAATATATCTAAAATCAAAGGCTATCTTTCATATAGTTCAGCCATATTTTTATAATGGTCACTTAATTTAAATGGAACTTGATCCCAACTAAAACGCCACATCCAATTACCTCCAAGTCTGCTTGGAAAATTCATCCGAGCTTCATTTCCTAAGTTAAGTATATCTTGCATTGGAATAATAACAATGTCAGCAACCGATTTATAAGCTTCTAAGATTAGTGCAGAACAAATATCATCGTCATAATAATTTAGATATTTTTGAGTCCATTCATAAATGCCAGAATCTGTTTTAAGTTCATTATCAAAAAAGCCTTTGGTTGTATCGTTATCATGTGAGCCAGTATAAACACAGCAATTATGAACATGGTTGTGAGGCAGAAATTTTTTATCACCAGTTTCACCAAAAGCAAATTGGAGAATTTTCATTCCTGGTAAATTAAAAGAATCGCGTAATTCTTCAACTTCAGGAGTAATAACTCCTAAATCTTCTGCAAGAATTTTAACATCTCCAAAAACATTTTTTAAGACTTCAAATAATTTTTTACCAGGTGCTTTAACCCATTTTCCATCAATAGCAGTTTCAGCATCACCAGGTATCTCCCAGTATGCTTCAAGTCCTCTAAAATGGTCAATTCTAACAATATCAACTAATTCGTACATTTTTTGCAATCTTTTTTGCCACCACAAAAAATTGTCTTTTTCCATTATATTCCATTTATATAATGGATTTCCCCAAAGTTGTCCAGTTTTGCTAAAATAATCAGGTGGAACTCCAGCCACAGTTTCTTGATTGCCTTCAGCATCGACAGTAAAAAGAGAAGTATTTGCCCAAACGTCAGAGCTATCGTAGGCAACAAAAATTGGCAAATCACCAATAATTTGTATTCCTTTTTCGTTTGCATATTCTTTTACAATACTCCATTGGGTAGCAAATTTGAATTGCATAAATTTATGAAATCCAATTTCGTCAGATAATTTTTCTTTCCATTTTTCTATAGCACCATTTTCTCTAAACGCAATTTCCCTTTCCCAATCTTTCCAAACTATTCCATTATGATAATTTTTTACGGACATAAATAAGGAATAATCTTCTAACCAATCTTTGTTTTTTTCACAAAAATCGGCACATTCACTATTAATAGATTTACCCATCTTCTTCATGTTTTCATAAGCAACACGTAAAACTTTTAACTTATTTTGATAAATTGATCCAAAATCAATTTTATGGGGATCAGAAGTTGGCATACTATCTAATTCTGTTTTTGAAAGTAACCCTTCTTCCAAAAGTTTTTCAAAACTAATTAAGAATGGATTACCAGCAAATGTAGAAAAACTTTGATATGGTGAATCTCCATAACCAGTTGGACCTAATGGAAAAATTTGCCAAAGCTTTTGTCCACTTTTTCTTAAAAAATTGATAAAATTTATTGCTTCGCTTCCTAATTCACCAATACCATATTTGCCAGGCAAAGAAGTTGGATGTAATAAAATTCCTGCACTACGATTGTATTTCATAATAACCTTAATTAATTAAAATAATTTTTAAAAATACTTATTTTTTTTTTCATAGTAAATTATGTGATTTTGATTTGATATCAAAGAAAAATGATAGACATGTTAGTGTATTTTACAATTCAAAAATAAATAAATTGCTTTAAATTTTGCATCCTAAAAAAAATATTATTATTTTGACTCTCAATTAATTAGTAAATTCACAATCACACAAATCCTTGTAACTAATTGAATAACAATAAGTTAAAGGAATTATTATAAAATATATCTTTAAATAAGGAGTAATGAATGAAGATAAATAGACGTTTTACCACTCCTGATGTTAGTCCCTTTAATACAATTGAATTTGTTAAAAGAACATCTGAAATTAAAAATCCTGATGGGTCAGTAGTTTTTAAAATGGAAGATGTTGATGTTCCCAAAAGTTGGTCGCAAGTGGCAACAGATATTATTGCTCAAAAGTATTTTAGAAAAGCTGGTGTTCCTAGATTAACGGTTAAAAATAATGAAAAAGGGGTTCCTAAATGGCTTCAACCTTCTTTGCCAGATACAGAAAGGCTTGAAGCATTACCAGAGAAGGAGCGTTTTTCTGCGGAAACTGACTCACGTCAAGTTTTCCATAGACTTGCTGGAACTTGGACGTATTGGGGATGGAAGGCAAATTATTTTGATTCAGAAGAAGATGCAAAGGCATTTTATGATGAACATTTATTTATGTTAGCAAACCAAATGGCAGCTCCAAACAGCCCTCAATGGTTTAACACGGGTTTGAATTGGGCTTATGGAATTAATGGACCAGCTCAAGGACACTATTTTGTTGATTTCAAGACAGGAAAATTAACTCAATCAACAGACGCATATACGCATCCACAGCCCCATGCATGCTTCATTCAATCGGTGAAGGATGATTTAGTAAACGAAGGTGGAATAATGGATTTATGGACACGTGAGGCACGTCTATTCAAATATGGTTCAGGTACTGGAACAAACTTTTCTGAAATAAGGGGATATGATGAACCATTAAGTGGAGGCGGAAAATCATCTGGTTTAATGTCTTTCTTAAAAATTGGGGATAAAGCCGCTGGTGCAATAAAATCTGGTGGAACAACTCGTCGTGCTGCAAAAATGGTTACACTTGATATTGATCATCCAGATATTGAAGAATTCATAAATTGGAAAGTTGTTGAAGAGCAAAAAGTCGCATCAATTGTCACTGGTTCGCATTTAAATAATATTCATTTGAACAATATTATTGCTGCTTGTTTTATGGAACATCCAGAAAATGATAGATTTAGCAAAAAATCAAACAAACATTTAAGAAGTGCCATAATTGAAGCAAGAAAAGTTAGAATTTCTGAAAATTCAATTGAAAGAGCAATTCAATTAGCTAAAGCTGGATTCAAATCTATTGAATTCCCAACTTATGATACAGATTGGACTTCTGAAGCTTATGCAACAGTTTCTGGGCAAAATTCGAACAACTCTGTTCGTGTAACAAATGAATTTATGAATGCTGTAATTACAGATAGCGATTGGAGCTTACTTGCTCGTGGTGAAAAGCGAAAAGCTAAAGCTGAAAATAGAAAGCCAAAAGCATTTAAAACAGTTCGTGCAAATAATTTATGGGATGATATCGGTTTTGCTGCTTGGTCTTCCGCAGATCCAGGTTTGCAATATCATACTACAATTAACGAATGGCACACATGCTCAAATAGTGGTGAAATTAAAGCTTCAAATCCTTGCAGCGAGTACATGTTTTTAGATGATACCGCATGTAATTTAGCTTCTCTAAATTTGGTTAAATTTTTCGATGATTCAAAGCAACAATTTTTAATTGATAATTTTCGTCACGCCTCAGAATTATGGACAATGGTTCTTGAAATTAGTGTAATGATGGCACAATATCCAAGTAAAGAAGTTGCTCAAAATAGTTACGATTTTAGAACATTAGGACTAGGATATGCAAATCTTGGCTCACTGCTTATGCGTCAAGGAATTCCTTATGATAGTAAAGAAGCTGCAGCAATTACAGGAGCAATTACTGCAATTATGCATTTAACTGCTTATGCAACTTCAGCTTCAATGGCAAAAGAGTTCGGTACCTTTGCAAGGCACGAAGAAAATAAAGATAAAATGATTCGTGTTATTAAAAATCATAAGCGCGCCGCTTACAATGTGCCTCTTGAGGAATATGAAGGATTAACAATTTATCCAAAAGGAATTAACCCAAAGTACTGTCCTTCTGATTTGTTAAAAGCAGCCAGAGAAGATGCTGATAAAGCTGTGGAGTTAGGTAGCCAATTTGGATTTAGAAATGCTCAAGTTAGTGTTCTTGCACCAACAGGAACTATTGGACTTGTAATGGATTGCGACACAACTGGAATTGAGCCAGATTTTGCATTGGTTAAATTCAAAAAACTTGCTGGTGGGGGATATTTCAAAATTATTAACCAATCAATTCCTCCAGCACTAAGTAAAATTGGATATAATAGTGAACAAATTACAGAAATTGTTAAGTATGCAAAAGGTTCCGGAACTATTAAAGGTTGTCCTCATATTAATCCAGAATCATTAAAAGTTCGTGGATTTACTGATGATATTCTTGAAAGAATTGAAAGTATGCTTCCTTCAGTATTTGAACTTAGTTTTGCTTTCAACCGTTATTCATTAGGGGATGATTTTATAAAAGGGAAATTAGGACTAACGGAAAAAGAACTTAATAATTATAACTTCGATTTGTTAGAATATTTAGGCTATTCAAGAACTGAAATTGCTATTGCAAATGATTTTGTTTGTGGAACAATGACCGTTGAAGGTGCTCCTTATCTTAAGCATGAGCATTATCCAATTTTTGATTGTGCTAACAAATGTGGTAAAAAAGGTACTCGTTTTATTGCAGCAGATGCTCACATGAATATTATGGCTGCAGCTCAACCATTTCTTTCTGGTGCTATTTCCAAGACAGTAAATTTCCCTTATGAAGCTTCAATTGAAGATATTAAAGACGCTTACATTAAATCGTGGAAACTTGGTATTAAAGCAAATGCTATTTATCGTGATGGTTCTAAATTATCTCAACCATTAAATACAATTTCTGATGATGAAATTATTGAAGAAATGATTGAATACAAAGAAGAAAACGATATTGTGAAAGTTGCTGAAAAAATTATTCACAGATATATTGCCAAACGAAGGAAACTTCCAGATAGAAGAAATGGCTACACACAAAAAGTTAAAATAAACGGACAAACCGTATACCTAAGAACAGGTGATTATGATAATGGTGAACTTGGTGAAATTTTTATTGATATGGCAAAAGAAGGTGCTGCTTATAGAAGTCTGCTTAATAACTTTGCTATAGCTATTTCACTGGGGCTTCAACATGGTGTGCCTCTTGAAGAGTTTGTTGATGCATTTATTTTTACTCGCTTTGAACCTTCTGGACCAGTTTCTGGTCATAAACGGATTAAAATGTCAACATCTGTTATTGATTATATCTTTAGAGAATTAGCTGTTTCATATTTAGATAGAAATGATTTGGCTCATATTGATGAAGAAATTGCTGGTAAAATTAGCAGTGATCATCTACCAATAATTGAACCAGATTTTGAAAGTGAAGAAATTATAAGCGAACGTACAATTATTCTTGATAGAGAAGATAATATTAAAACAAATATGTTTAACGAAAGAAAGAAAGTGGCTGTTCAAAGCAAGTTAAGCGTTGATGCCAGAGATCGCTTAAAAGCTAAACAACAAGGTTATACTGGTGACATTTGTCCAGAATGTGGAAGTATGACAATGGTTAGAAATGGAACATGCTTAAAATGTAATACTTGTGGTTCTACAACAGGTTGTAGCTAAAAGTTATAATAAAACCTCCAGGTTTTCATAATTGCAAAAAACTTGGAGGTTTTTATTCCAATTACTTATTCTTCAAATAATCAAACATTAATCTAACACCATATCCAGTATTAAATTTTTCTGTATAGCTTCTAAATTTATGTTTAAGTGCAGGACCAGCTAAGTCAACATGTGCATAAGGAATATTTTTATCCACAAATTGTTCAAGGAATTTAGCCGCAGTTATTGCTCCACCCCAGCGAGATCCAAGATTACTAATATCAGCAGTATTGCTATCCAATTCCTTTTTAAAATCGTCCCAAAATGGCATTCTCCAAAGGCGTTCAAAAGTTTTATTTCCAGAAATATTTAATTTGTCTGCAATTTTATCATTTTTAGTAAATAAACCTGAGGTAAATTCACCAAGAGCAACAACAATTGCACCTGTTAATGTAGCAAAATCAATTATTTCATCTGGCTTTTGTTTGCAAGCAAACTCCAACGCATCTGCAAGAACAAGGCGCCCTTCAGCGTCTGTATTTTTTACTTCAATGGTTTTACCACTTGCTGTAGATATTATATCGCCTGGCTTGTATGCACCACCCGAAATCATATTTTCAACTGCTGGCACAATTCCTATAATTTCAATTGGCAATTTATTTAACGCTGCTGCATAAATAGTTCCAATAACTGTTGCCGCTCCAGACATATCGCCATTCATTTCAATCATTCCATCTGTTGGTTTTATGGAGTATCCACCAGAATCATATGTGACCCCTTTGCCAACCAGTGCAATCTTTTGTGTGGATTTAACTTTGGGTTTATAATGCATTTTGATTAGGAATGGGGGATTAGTACTTCCTTCTGCCACGGCAAGAATTGCATTCATTTTCCTTATTTTCATTTCTGCTTTGTTAAAAGCAGTTACAGAAACGCCAACTTTACCCAAAGTATTTTTGGTTGCTTTTACCATTTCGGCGGGAGTTAAAGTGATTGCTGGCTCGTTCGATAAATCCCTGGCTAAATAAACTCCATTTAGTAAATTATTAGTATTTGTAATTATTGTTTTAATTGAGAAATTATCTCCAGTAGAAAAATTTACTTCTAATTTTTTTAATGGCTTTTTATCTGTTTTGTATTTATTAAAAGTATAATTTCCCAGAAAAATTCCTTCAATAAATGTTTGGTAGAAGTAATTTTCATCATTAAAATAATCTTTAAATAACAAATAATTAGGAATTAGAATTTCAACATTGTCAATTTCAGCATCTTTTAATCCAATGATAGTTTTGGATAGGAAATCGCGAAAAATATCAACATCAAATTTAGTATCAACAAAAACTTTTTTTAGAATAAATAAATCAGGTTTAGAAGTGGTGCTTGTAAACATAATTTCTTCTTTATCTTTTGTTAAAAAGCTTTTTATTAATCCATTATTTGTAGTTAAATTATATTCTTCTAAGAATTTAGAATAATCCTCTTTTAAACTCGATTTATCACCAAAAAATCTAATTAGCAATGAGTTACTTTTTGCAACAAAATTTGATTTTCTGGCTGTAAGTTTTAAATCAAATAGCATTGTTTCTCCTTAATTAAAATATTTTTGCAAATATTCTTTTGCAAAATCAATTACTTTTGGAATAGTTTCATCCATAATTTCGTTTTCTATTCTTGCTCCTGAGGCAAAAAAGTGGCCACCACCGTTAAATTCAGCTGCCAATTTATTAACAGGAACTTTTGTTGCAGATCTAAAACTCATTTTAAATCCACTTTCCAATTCAAAAAAGAAAATACCTACCTCAACACCTTTTATTGAAAGTGTATAATTTACAAAACCTTCTACATCTTCTTCATTTGAATTAGTTTCAATTAAATCTTTAGAACTTATTTTCATATAAGCCAGTTTACCATTTGCATCTATAACAAGAGAATTGAATGCACGTCCAAGAAGTTGAATTCTATTTGCGCTTCCTTGGTCAAAAATATTTTGATGAATTATTTTTGGAATAACACCAGCATCAAGAAATTCAGCAATAATACGGTGTAATTCCGATGTAGTTCGTTCATATTTAAAAGAGCCGGTATCTGTCATAATTGCCACATATAGCGGAACAGCAAAATCATAAGTTATTTCCAGTTTAGCTTGTTTTAATAACCGATAAATTATTTCACCAGTTGATGAACTTTTGGTATCAATTAAGCTAATATTCTCAAAATTTTCTGGATACTCGTGGTGATCAATACAAATAATTGTTGCTTCACTTATTATAATAAATTCTTCCAAAGCTTCTGTTCGGTTCAAATGATTAAAATCTAATGTAAATATTATATCTGCATTTTGAATAAAACCAGTATGATATTCCTTATTAAATTCAACAACTTCATCTTTTGAATTTAACATAAATTTCAAATAATCTGGCGTTGCGCTACAGTTTATTATTTTTACTTTTTTGTGAATTGAGGTTAAATATCTTGCAAGGGCAAGTTCAGATCCAATAGCATCGCCATCTGGATTAACGTGAGTAGTAATTACAAAATTATTATTAGTTTTAATTTTGCTAATTATATTTTCAAAAATATTTTTCATATAGCAATTTGTGTTTATTTTAAAATAAGAAAGGCGAAGAAAAATCTTCGCCTCAAATTAACAAAGAAAAAAAATTATTCAACTTCCCAAGTGTTTCCACTAAATAGAAGTGTTTCTAAATCTCCTTTTCCTTTTTTTGCTGTTACATCATTAATTTGAGCAACAACACTTTCATCGTAAGTTGGTTTTAAAATTTGTCTAAAAACACCAATTGGAGTTGGCAAATTAGGATCATCAGTCATGTGCGAATAAATAAAAGCTCTAACTGGAGTCTCATCAAATTCATTATGCACAAGTAAATCTTTTACAGAGTGAATACCGTCATTTAAGTCAACAATAACTGGGTTAAAACCGTTAAGTTTAATTCCTTTATCAAAATTTTTACCAAATAATAATGGCTCGCCATGTTCAAGAACAATTATAGAATCAGATTTTGTTTCTTTATCGGTATATTCGCTGTAAGCACCGTCGTTAAAAATAACACAGTTTTGATATACTTCTAAGAATGCAATTCCTTTATGTTCTCCAGCTCTTCTAATCATTTCTTGAAGATGCTTTGTATCTCTATCTAAAGTGCGAGCAACAAAAGTTGCTTCACTACCTAAAGCAAGCGAGGTTGGATTAAAAGGATAATCAATACTTCCATAAGGAGAACTTTTTGTAATTTTACCTTTTTCGGAAGTAGGGGAATATTGTCCTTTAGTTAATCCATAAATTTTATTATTGAAAAGGATTATTTTTAAATCAATATTTCTTCTGCAAGCATGAATAAAGTGATTTCCACCAATTGACATTAAATCACCATCACCAGTAGAAACCCAAACGGATAGTTCAGGACGAGCAACTTTAAGCCCAGTAGCAATTGCGGGTGCCCTTCCGTGAATACCGTGCATTCCAAAAGTATCCATATAGTAAGGAAAACGGCTTGAACATCCAATACCAGCAATCCAAACAAAATTTTCTTTTTTTATTCCAAGAGTTGGAAAAACTCTTTGAACTTGTGCTAAAACAGAATAATCACCACAACCAGGACACCAACGGACATCTTGATCTGATTGAAAATCTTTTGAAGTTAAATTTATTTCTTCAACATTTATTTTATCAGTCATTTTTTTCCTCCAAGAATTTCAGCAATTTTCTCAGTAATTTCAAAAGATTTTAATGGTAATCCTTTCATTTTATTAAATTGGATTACATCCACTAAAAATTGATCTCTAAGAATTTTTGCTAATTGTCCCATATTATTTTCTGGGACTAACACTTTATTAAATTTAGAAAGAACTTCACCAAGGTTTTTAGGAAATGGATTAATATATTTTAATTGAGAGCGAGAAACTTTTAATCCTCTATGTCTTGCTTCGTTAACTGCTTCAATAATAGAACCCATTGTTCCACCCCAACCAAGAACTAATAATTCACCATTGCTATCGCCGTCAATTTCTAAATCTGGAATAATTTTTTGCATGTTTTGAATTTTTTCTGCTCTAATTCTTATCATTAAATCATGGTTTTCTGGGTCATGACTTACAGCTCCAGTTATATTCTCTTTCTCTAATCCACCAATTCTGTGTTCAAGACCATAATTTCCAGGCACAGCCCAAGGACGTACAAGGTTTTCATCTCTATCATAAGGATGGAAATTTTCTGGGTTTGTTCTTTGAGTAACGTCAATTTTTTCTAACTCATTTGCATGAGGAATTTTCCAAGGTTCAGCACCATTGGCAATATATCCATCGGTTAAAAGAATTACTGGAACCATGTATTTAAGTGCAAGTCTTGAGGCTTCAATTGCCATATAAAAACAGTCTGATGGGCTAGTAGCAGCAACAACAGCAACAGGAGATTCACCACTTCTGCCATACATAGCTTGCAATAAATCAGATTGCTCAGTTTTGGTAGGTAACCCAGTGCTTGGACCACCACGCTGAACATTTATAATAACAAGTGGAAGTTCTAACATTAAAGCTAAACCAGTTGCTTCGGTTTTTAGAGCTAATCCTGGACCTGAAGTTGAAGTTATAGCTAAGTTGCCACCAAATGATGCGCCAATAGCAGAGGAAATACCGGCAATTTCATCTTCTGCTTGAAATGTTTTTACACCAAAGTTTTTATGTTTACTTAAATGATGTAAAATATCGGTTGCAGGTGTAATAGGATATGAGCCTAAAAATAATGGTAATCCACTTAATTCACTTGCAGCAATAAAACCTAATGCAGTAGCTTCATTTCCAGAAATTGATTTATAGGTACCTTTTGGCAAAGTTGCTTTTGCAATTATATATCTTGACGCAAAAAGTTGAGTGTTTTCACCGTAATAATATCCAGATTTTAATGCTTTTTCATTTCCACAAATAACTTCAGCTTTATTTTGGAATTTTTTTCTAATCCATTCTAAAGTTGGTTCTAAGGGTTCGTTGAATAACCAATACATAAGCCCTAAAGCAAAGAAGTTTTTGCTTCTAGTAACATCTTTTGGTTTAAGTCCACAATCTTTTAATGCTTCAATTGTTAACGAAGTGATTGGAACAGGGAAAACGTTATATTCAGAAAGTGTGTCATCCTCTAAAGGGTTGGAGTCATATTTAGCCAATTTTAAGTTTTTAGAATCAAATGCATCACTATTGCAAATAATTATTCCACGAGGTTTTAGGTTTTTTAAATTAACTTTTAAAGCAGCAGGATTCATAGCAACTAATACATCAGGATTATCGCCTGGAGTGAAAACATTGCTTGAGCCAAAGTGTAATTGAAAACCGCTAACTCCATAAAGTGTTCCTAAAGGAGCTCGTATTTCCGCAGGATAATCGGGAAGAGTACTTAAATCATTTCCTAAAAACGCTGTTGTGTCACTAAATTGAGTACCAGTAAGTTGCATTCCATCACCAGAATCACCAGCAAACATAACGGTTACGTCATTTAATTCCTTAATTTCTTTACCGTTTTTTTCTTTTTTTACCATTGTTTTTCTTAGCTCTTATCTTTTTTAAATAATTAGTTTATTATATAAAATATAAAGTCTAAAATAGTTATTAGGGCTAAATATTCCAACAAAAACTTAAACTAATTAACTTTATTAACCATTTCTAAAAATTCCTTTGCATTTATAAAGCCTGTTAATCTTTCAATTTCGTTGCCTTTTGAATCAATAATAAGTATTGTGGGCATACCAACAATTTTGAATTTATTTCTAATTAATTCTGTTTCTTCCGATAAAGATTTTGTCATATCTACTTTTAAGGCTTTAAAATTAGAAAGTTCTGAAATAATAGAAGCATCTGAAAATGTTAAGGCATCTAGTTCTTTACAAGGTATGCACCAATCAGCAAAAAAGTCTATTATTATCTTATCGTTATTTAGCAATGCTGAATCATATTTCTCCTGAGAATATTTTTCCCAATTTGGAGCCGATTTTTCTACTGGCCATAACATCCATGATGCAATAACAATCATTATAATTGAAAAAATCGATTTGAAAATTCTGTAACCATTTAAATTGTTTGCTAATTTATCAATAAACAACAAATAAATACTTGCTCCAATCATAAAAATAGGTAATAAATAATGAGCAACAATCTTTGGTAATATAGGATTAACGAAATAAATTGCCATTCCAATTAAAATAAAACCAAAAATGTTTCTAACCCCTTCCATCCAAAAACCGGCTCGGGGAAGTGATTTAATTCTTCCAGAAAAAATTGCAAGAAACAAATATGGAACCCCCAAACCTACAGCGAGGAAAAAGAACATAATAAATCCATAAAAAACATCTCCTTTTGCGGCAACGTAGGTAACTAATCCAAGCACAAATGGTCCAATGCATGGTGCCGCAACAACGCCCATGGTTAAACCCATGAAAAATGCTCCTAAAACTCCGCTTCGGGCGCCGCCAGCTTTTGTAATAAGTGAATCTGGAGCTTTTATTTCATAAAGTCCAAACATGCTTAATGCGAGAGCAACAAAAATAGCAGCAATAACAATTATTACAACTGGATTTTGCAAAAGCGTACCAAATATTGCGCCACTCATTGCAGTAACAACTCCAACAATTGAATAAGTTAAAGCCATTCCTAAAACATATAAAACACCTAAGATAAATAGTTTACTTGTTTTTCCTTCACTTTGCCCACCAAAATAGCCAATTGTTATAGGAATAAGTGGATAAACACATGGCGTGAGATTTAACGCAAGCCCACCCAAAAAAACAAAAAGAATGCTCAACAAAAGTCCACTTGATTCTAAAGTTGATGCAATTCCATCATCTTTTTTTTCAATTGTTGTTTGAACAGGAGTATAAGAAATATTCAATTTAGAAAATATTTCTTGGTTTACTTCGGTAATTGCAGTTGTATTGTCAACAACTTCAACTCTTAAAGTATCTAAAACGCTTGTTGGTGCCATACAACTTGCATCATTACAAGCTTGATAATTAATCTCAATTGGTATTTCCAAAACACCAGTTTTAATTGAATCCGAAATTTTTAGAATTGCTCCAATAAATTCAATTCCTTCATAAACTGAGACTAATTCATCAGAAAAACTAAACGAAACATCCTTTGCAGTTGGATATGTTATTGAAACAATAGATACATTTTTTGATTTAATAATTAATTCTGTTGGGATTAAAAAATTATCTTTTGGGCTATTTGAGTTTATGTGATAATTTTCTAAAATATTAAGCTCAACTGCAATTTTAATTTCACTATTTGGTTGAACCTTATCAAATGAACTAAAAATATTTGTGGAAACATATTTTGTGTCAAATCCAAATTGTGCATTTATTGTACTTGTAAGCAATAAAACTATAATAAATAAATTAAAATATTTTTTCATCCTATTTCCTTTTTAAGTTACTATGAATCATTTACTTTCAATTTAGTATAACTAATAATAAAATTTAGTAAAGTAGTTGACTTTTTTGAATAACCTTTTATGTAAAAACTTATTAAATACTTCTATTTTCTCCAACCTTGAACAATTGGAACCCTTCTTCCATAACTAAATGATTTAGTAGAAACACGCAATGGAGGCGCTGCTTGATATCTTTTAAATTCGCTTCTATCAACCAAAAGTAAAACTTTTTTAACTATTTCGTCATTGCCAATTTTAGCAATAATTTCCTCGGTTTCTTTGTGTTCTTCTAAATACATTTTTAATATTTGATCGAGCAAATCATAAGAGGGAAGTGAATCCTCATCTTTTTGGTTTGGTCTAAGTTCTGCAGAAGGCGGTTTTGAAATTATTTCATTAGGTATAATTTCTGAATCACGGTTAATAAATTTTGAAATTTTAAACACATCCGTTTTGTAAACATCTGCAATTACACCAAGCGCACCATTCATATCGCCATAAAGAGTTGCATAGCCAACAGACATTTCAGATTTATTTCCAGTAGTACAAAGGAGATAATTAAATTTATTTGCAAATGACATAAGATACAGTCCACGAATTCTTGCCTGCATATTTTCTTCTGTAATGTCATTTGGCATTTCTTTAAATGCTGGTTGAATCATTTCGTTAATCTTTTCAAAAACTGGTTGAATGGAAATTTTATCTGAAGTTATTCCAAGATTGGCAATTAATTTTTCAGAATCTTTGATACTTCCTTCACTGGAGTATTGTGAAGGCATCATAACTACATGAACATTATTTTCACCTAATGCTTGAACCGCAATATAAGTTACTAAAGCAGAATCAATTCCACCGCTTAAGCCAATAAGGGCTTTAGAAAATCCAGTTTTAACAGCATATTCTTTAAGTCCGTAAGTTAAAGCAGCAAGAACTTCCTCTTCCATTGAGTTTTCGACTTCAATTATTGGACTATATATTTTAGCTGTATCATAAATAAAAAAATCTTCATCATATTTTTTACCAATTAGTTCAAGTTCACCTTTGGAATTGAAACACATGCTCGCACCATCAAATATTAAATCTGTTTGGGCACCGGTTACACAAACATAAACAAGCGGAAGATTATTTGTTTTTGTCAAAGTTGAAAGCATTTCAAATCTTTCTTTCCTTCTTCCAAAAGCATAAGGGGAAGCTGAAATATTTATGAGTATGGTTGAACCTTTTTCAACTAATCTCTGTACAGGATCTCGATAATATCTTCGCTGTTTCCAATAATCTGCATCATTCCAAATATCTTCACAGATAGATATTCCAAGTTTTTCACCTTTAAATTCATAAACATATACTTCCTTTGCAGATTCAAAATATCTAACTTCATCAAAAACATCATAGTTTGGCAGTAAAGTTTTGTGCTGAGTAAACTGTACTTTGCCATCGTGACAAAGAACTGCAGAATTATAAAGTCCAGTTCCAACCGTATCAAATTCTTCTGTAATAGTCCCAAAAATTAAACCAACTTCTTTAGTAATTGAGGCAATTTCTTTTGTTGCTTTTGTTACTGCATTTCTAAAAACTTTTCGTTCTATTAAATCTTGCGGAGGATATCCTGTTATTGTTAATTCTGGAAAGATTACTAAATCAACTCTACTTTCAATAGCTTTCTGATAACCATCAATTATTTTCTTTTTGTTCCATTCTAAATCACCAATTATTGGATCTATTTGACAAAGGGCTATTTTCATTTATTGTTACTCTAAAATATTAAAAATTGATTTTAAAACTACTGAAGATAAAAAGTATTGGCAATAAGAATATCTTCTGCTAAAATTAAATGAAATAGTTTAGCTACTAAAGTTTTAATTAATTAAACTAATTTTATGAAAAAGAGTTTAATTTTATAGAAATTAATTATGGTATAATTATTCAGGGAGTGCAAAATAGAGTGAACTACCTTTGCTTAATTCACTTTCTGCCCAAATTGTACCACCATTTTTTTCAACTAACTCCTTGCAGAGAATTAAACCAAGCCCGGTTCCTTTTTCTCCTTTTGTGCCCAAAGAACTGTAATTCTCATCAATTTTGAATAATTTTTTGAGTACAGTTTTCTTCATTCCAATTCCATTATCTTTAATTTGAACAATAATTGAATTATTTTGCTTTTTTGTAGAAATTGTAATTTTTCCATTATTGGGGGTAAATTTGATTGCATTTGCAAGTAAATTTCTAAAAATTGTTTCAATCATGTTGGGGTCAGCATAAACAATTACATTTTCGTTAATAATATCATTAATAGTAATTTCTTTATTTTTAGCAGAAATTTCAGAAATAGCAACAACTTTTGCGAATGCATCTTTTAAATTTGTTTTTTTAGGTGCAAATTTCATTCTGCCTGTTTGAATACTTGACCATTCTAACAATTCTAAAATTAATGAGTAAACGTTTTGAATGGAATCATTAAGCGAACTAATTGATTCCATTTTTTCATATTCAGAAAGTCCATTATAAGTTTCTGTTAATAATTCGCTCATTCCCATTAATCCTTGAAAAGGGCTTCTTAAATCATGAGAAATTATTGAAAAAAACTTATCTTTATCTGCATTTAACTTTTTAAGTTTTTTTTCTGATAAAGCAAGCTTTTCGTCGGCATATTTCTTATTTATTGCTTTAATAACTTGTACGGAAACAAACTCGAGTAATTCAATATCTTCAGAACTAAAAGCATCTGGATTATGATAATCTTGAATAACTAAAACACCTTCAATTGACGATTCAAAATTAAGATAAATTCCAACCCAAATTTTTGCATATTCACCACTTAAGCCAACTTTACCTTCACTTTGAAGTTGTTTATCTATTTCTTCAGTAATTATCATGCTCTTTTTTTGACTCAAAACATATTCTGTTAAGCCATCACTAAGTGGGTGTGGTTCCGGTTTTTTGTCTTTTTCATCAACATGATAAGGAAAGTTGAGTAATTTTGTTTCTTCGTTGTATAGAGCAATATAAAAATTATCGGCAGGCATCAAATTTTTAATTATATTATGAATAGATCCATACAATTCAGAAAGCGATTTGTCAGAGTTAGCTTCATCAGAAATTTTAAATAGTGCAGCTTGTAATATTTCCTGCTTTTTATTTTTGGTAATATCCTGCACAATTCCCAAAGAGCGAATTGGCTCACTTTTTTCGTTATAAAATATTTTAACTTTCTCATAAACATATTTAATTTCGTCTTTACTAAAAATAAGACGGTATGTTAAATCAAAATTTTTGTGATTTTGCAATGCAATTTGATATGTTTTTTTTACAATGGCTCTATCTTCGGGATGAATTAAATTGTAAAAGTCAGTATTTGTAAATTCCTTTTTAACTGGGTCAATATTGTAAATACGTAATAATTCTTTTGAGCGTTGAATATCATTTGTTTTTAAATTTTTTTCCCAATGACCAATGTGGGCAATTCTTTGTGCTTCTCTTAAAAATTGCTCGCTTTCTTTTAATTTCCGTTCTGCTTCAACACGCTTAGAATTATCTTCAATTAAAATAATTCCACCTTTTATTTCATTTTTTTTTGAATAAATTGCACTAAAATTGGCAATTATTGGAGTTCCATTATTTGATAAAAATGGATTAAAAATTCCTTCAAAAAAACCAATGCCCGATACTAATGTTTTTTTTATTTCAAAACGAAATTTTTCATCTTTTAAATCTTTTAGCAAATTAACTTTAAATAAAACCTCTTGTTTTACTCCAGTTATTTCTAAAACTTTTTCATTGCAATCAATAATTTTTCCAACACTATTAAAGTAAATTATTCCAAAAGGGGAATTTGAAAATATAGTTTTGTATATTTCTTCGGACGTAGTGCTATTATTTGTTTTTTCAGTGGCCATTATTACTCAAGAATATTAATTGATAAATTACTTAAATAGGTTTCAAGAAATAGGATTTCTTGTTAAGATAAAAACAAAATAAATTCTTAAACAACCAAAACTATGGAAAATTTTAATTTGTTATTGTAAAAACTAAAAGATTTTATAATATTTTTTTGGAATGAAATTTATACCCCGCCCTTTACCATTAAAAAATTATTTTTTTCATTTGATAATTTTTTTAATTCGAAAGGAAGAATAATTTTAAAACAGGTACCTGGATTTTTATTTGTTCCTATTTGGCTTGGACTATCAACGGAAATGCTTCCTCGATGTTGGTGGATAATTTCTTTTACAAGCGATAATCCAACGCCAGCACCTTCTTCGTTGTTGCCATTAGAATTTTTTGCTCTATAATAGTTATCAAAAATTTTGTCTATTTCGTTTTCTGGAATGCCAATTCCATTATCACAAATATTAATAGTAATTGAATTTTCTCCAAAATATGAATCAATTTTCACTTTCCCTTTTTTATGGGAGTATTTTATTGCATTTCCAATAAGGTTTGAAAAAGCTAATTTAAGCAAAACCTCGTCACCTTTTATAATTCTAAAGTTATTAGAAGTAGAACGGGTAACACTTAGCTGTTTAGCAAGAACATTTTCACTGTTTAAGTCAATTATATCATCTAATATTTTATTAACGTCAACATCGTCACTTGTTTTTTCATCAAGCAGCCTTAAGCGTGAAATTCTTAATATATTATTTATCATTTCAAGCGATTCACTTAGTCTTATAACTGCTCTATTTAATTTTTGATTAATTTTTGGAGAAAAATCACCAATAAATCCATCCAAGATTAATGAAATAATTGATTTTGTAGCAGCAATAGGTGATTTAATTTCGTGGATAACTCCCATAATATATTTTTGTTTTTTCAATTCAGAATTATTTATTTCTTTTAAAGCTGCATGAAGTTTTTTCTCATTTAAGTAAAGTTGATGTGCAATTCTGTTTGTGAGAAAAACACTTACTAATGTCATTAATCCAAAAGAAATTAATGTTGTTATAATGTATTCTGGGTTATTGTACAATTCGGTTTTATAAATTCCGTTAAGGCAGTAGTGTGGAAAAATTGCAAAATATTGTAGTGAAGTTATTAACGTCATTGAAATTAAAACAGTAAAAGCTATTGAGTATATTACAATTCCAGGAAGAATTAAACTACCAATTATTAAGTGGAAAATGTAGAACATATAAAGTGGGCTTTCAATTCCTCCAGTAATAAAAATGAGAAAAGTTAATAATAATAAATCAACACAAATTTGTAATAAAGAAAGGTGAAGCGGATTAAATCTTCCGCGTTCAGTTTTTATATGTTTTCTAACGAATAATAGGGAAATATTATAAACAAACAAAAATAATGTGATTATTCCAATCAAATTATGCTGGAAGAGTGTAAGCTGAATGTCAATTAAAAATTCAAAAAGATAATTAAAGGCAAATAACATTGCAATTGCAATAAATCGAAGTTTAATGAAAAATAAATTTCTTCGCTTCAACGAAGCCCAAAATCTTTCTGTTGTATCAATCCATTCTGGAACTAATTTTAGCATAATTCATTTTATGTTAACGTTTGAGAATAATAATTTAAAATATAACAAATTCCATTTTTGAAATTAAAATGTTTATTTTGAATAAGAAATTTAGTTTTAATATTTAAAATTCGTTACGCAATATACTCACCACGCTTTATATACTTTGTATGAAGTAATTCATGCGATTTATGACCACATGGACCATCCGTTAAGAAATTTTCATAAATATATGCAATATGAGGATTTTCGTGCGATTTACGTATTGGCAAACCTTCTTCTTCTTTATAAATTGCTTCAGCACGTTTTGCTCTTATTTCTGCATTTGTAGGAATTGGTTGTCCACCTCCACCAATGCAGCCACCAGGGCATCCCATAAATTCAATAAAATGACATTCGCTAAAAATTCCTCCAGCTTTAATATTTTCCATAACTTTTTTAGCATTAGCTGTTCCATGGGCTACTGCTACTTTCAAAGTAGCACCTTTTAACCAATTCCAATTTGAAAAATATTTTTTATACATTTCTGGAACATCACCAACTTCTTCAATTGGCAATTCAACATAACGAATTCCTTCAAATCCACGAACTGGGGTTATGTTTGCGTTCTCGAATAAATTTTCGACTTTCTTACCAGTTACTAATTCTACAACTGTTCTTAGTGCAGCTTCCATTACTCCACCAGTTGCTCCAAAAATAAGACCTGCACCAGATGCTTCACCAAATGGTTCATCAAATCCAGATTTAGGTAATTCTGGAAGAAATATTCCAGTCTCTTTAATCATTTGAGCAAGTTCACGCGTTGTTAATCCAAAATCAACATCTTTAAATCCGGAATCAACCATTTCTGGTCTGTTACATTCAAACTTTTTAGCTGAACATGGCATAACGGCAATTGTAACAATATCAGCAGGATTTATATTTTCTTCTTGTGCATAAAAAGTTTTTATTAAAGTTCCAAACATTTGTTGAGGTGATTTAGCCGAACTTAAATTATCTATATATTGTGGATAGAAATGTTCTAAATATTTTACCCAACCGGGCGAACAAGAAGTAAATTGTGGAATTTTATTTAAATTTTCACTCTTTACAAGCGCATTATAAAGACGCAGAATAAGCTCTGTTCCTTCTTCCATAATTGTTAAATCTGCTGTAAAGTTTGTGTCAAAAACTTTATCAAACCCAATTCGTCGTAGTGCTGTATTTAGTTCTCCAGTCATAGAATGACCAGCTTCCAAACCAAATTCCTCACCAATTGCCGCTCGTGGAGATGGAGCAGTTTGAATAACCACATGCTTTTTGGGGTCATCAATTGCACGCCAAATTTCATCCCTTGGGTCATTGGCACGTAGAGCTCCGGTTGGGCAACGATTAATGCACTGTCCACAATTAATGCAAATTACATCTGAAAGCTGTTTGTCAAAGAAAGTTCCAATATGTGTAGAGTCTCCACGTCCAATAGCCTCAAGTACACCAACTTCTTGCAAATCTATACAAGTGCGTACACAGCGTTTACAGAGAATACATTTATCCATATCGCGAACTACTGAATATGACGAATTATCAATTTTAAATCGTGGTTTTTGCACATGTCCAAAATTATAATGGTCAACTCCATACTCTTTTGCAAGTGATTGCAATTCACAATTGTTGTTTCTAAAGCAAGAATAGCATTCTCCATAATGCTCGCTTATTAACAAATCAATAATATTCTTACGGGCTTTGCGAACCATTGGAGTTGCAGTTTTAATTTTAATTGGGGCAGTAATAGGAAATGCACAAGATGCTTGTAAAGTTCTCATGTTTTCAATTTCCACTACACAAACTCGACAAACGCCTGCAATACAAAGATCATCATGATGGCATAATGTTGGAATATGGATATTATTTTTTTTACATGCTTCAAGGATTGTAGTTCCAAGTGGGACGATTATTTCCTTTTCATTTATTTGAACTTTTACAGAACCACCAATATATTCTGGATGAAGTGGCAATTCAATTTTATGAGGTTTTTGACTAACTGGTGCACGGCCATTACCTTTATTTTCCATTTGCATCTCCATTTTCATGATAAAAAATCTCGTCTTTAAAATTTTCTAATATTGAAATAAAAGAATTTGGTGATGATTGACCAAGTCCACATTTAGAAGCTATTTGCATTGTTTTGCCTAAATCTTTTAATTTATCCAAATAAGCAAAAGTGTATTTCTCATTTTCAATCATCTTAACTCCCTCAAGAAGTTTTGTGTTTCCAATTCTGCAAGGTGTACATTGACCACATGATTCTTCAACAAAAAATTCCATAAAGTTCTTTAAAATTTTTAGCATATCTCTATTTTTATCAAATATTATTATTGAACCGCCTGTTGGAATATCTTCGTAAGCAATTTTGCGATTAAATTGGGATTTTGGGATACAAATGCCCGAAGCTCCTCCAATTTGAACTGCTTTTGTATTTTTTGCTCCAACTTTTTCTAACATTTCTGCAATTGTGATTCCCCATTCCCATTCATAAACATCAGGTTTTTCGCAATCACCAGAAATTGAAAATAGTTTTGTTCCCGTAGATTTTTCAGTTCCAAAATTTTTAAACCAATTTCCACCATTTAATATAATGTGTGGAACACAAGAAAGTGTTTCAACATTATTAACAGATGTTGGCATACCCCTGAAGCCTGTATTCACTGGATATGGCGGACGGTTGCGAGCTTCACCTCTGTGACCTTCAAGTGATTCTATAAGTGCTGTTTCTTCACCACAAACATAGGCAGATGAGCCTAAATGGATTTTTATGTCAAAATCGAAGCCCTCCTTCCCAAGTATGTTTTTGCCAAGTAAATTCTCTTTTCTCATCAATTCAAGAAAGTCTTGAAGTGATTTGCGAATGTATTCATATTCACCACGTAAATAAAGAATTCCAAACTTGGCACCAATTGCATAACCAGCAATTACCATCCCTTCAAAAACTAATTCGGGATATTCAACAAGCAAAACTCTATCTTTAAAAGTACCTGGTTCACCTTCATCAGCATTACAAATTATATATTTTCTTTCTGCAATAGCAGCAGCACCTAACATCCATTTTGTAGAAACTGGAAATCCAGCTCCACCCCTACCTTTTAATTTAGAATCTTTTATTTCAAAAAGAATATCTTCGCGTGAAAGTGTTAATGCTTTTCGGACACCTTCACCTAATGTGTATTCAGAAAATAAAATTTTTCCATTTCTAACTTTTGGCTTTTTCATATTTATCCCACCACTTTATGTAGATTTTCAACTGCAGTTTGCGGAGTAAGTCGGGTAAACACTCTTTCATTAATTGCCATTGCTGGCCCTTCGTCGCACAAGCCCAAACAATTTGTATATTCAATAGTAAATTTATTATCGCTTGTTGTTTCACCAATTTTGATACCTAATTCGCGCTCAACTGCTTTTACAATAGACATCTTATTTTTCATATCGCACGAAATTGTTTTACAAATTCTTACAATATTTCTCCCTTTTGGCTCTGAGTTTAAAAATGCATAAAACGAAATAACACTATAGACTTCTACAGGTTGAATACATAAATGGCGAGCTATTTCTTGTTGTGCATAATCAGAAATGTATCTGTGGTTTGCTTGAATTTCTTGCAAAATTGATAGCAAAGACGAACGGGAATTTCCATATTTTTCAATTAACTGTTCAATTTCTTTTGCAAGAGAAGTTTTTTCAAATACTAACATTTAATACCTCTTGTTATTTATTAATTAAAAATTTTACTTTTTTTATTAATTCACTTGAGGAAATTGGTTTTTCAACAAAATCATCAACAGGTACCATTTCTCCTGCACCATATTCCATCCCTACAACTTTTGAAATAGATGTATACATTAATATTGGAGTTGTAATTCCTTCTCTTCGGAATTTTTGAGCAAGAAAAAAGCCGTCATCGGGTTCATCCATCATAACATCCAAAATAATTAAATCTGGTTTTTTTTCTTTTACTAATAAATATCCATTGGTTGGATTATCGGTGGTGAAAACTTCAAAATTGCTAGCTTGTAAAATTAATTCTGTGGCTTCTAAGATATCGTGGTCATCATCAATTACGACAATTATTGACATGTTTAACTCCAATTTAAATTTTAAAATTATTTTGATGGAGAATAATTTCAGTTGGGGTTATAAAACAAAAATTATGCCTATTAAAATACTGTTATAAACTATCAAATTTTGCATCTAAAAAAGGAATATATTTTTGAATTCTATTTTATTATCAAAAGAGGAAATAATTTTCCCATTTGTTATAAAATACTTTTTGGGGTAATAGGTTTTATTTGAATTAAATATTAAAAGGTATTTCAAAAAAAATTGAAAATACCTAAGTTTTAATATAAATTATTTTTTGCAGCTTTTTCAACTTCCTTAAAAACTCGTATAAAATTACCACCCCAAATTTTTGCAATTTCATTTTCAGAATATCCACGTTTTAGCAGTTCAGTTGTAATATTTCCCATTTCACTTACGTCTTTAACACCATTAACTTGCCCACCTCCGTCAAAATCGGAACCAATACCAACATGGTCAATACCAACTAATTTTACCACATAATCAATATGGTCAATAACATCGCTTAAGGTTGCATGTTTAGAAGGAAATTTTGTATGAATATCATCCCATTCTTTTGCTAATTCTTCTTTTTCTTTTTCCGAAACGTTTGGATCGATATATTTATTTTTTATTATTGCTACTACTGAATCTCTCTCAGCATTTGGTTCTGGAGTTTTAAGATATTCATCAACAAAATTTATATCTATAATACCTCCATTCTTTGCAAGAAGTTTGATCATATCGTCGGTCATATTTCTTGGATGTTTACACAAACTTCTAACATTACTATGTGTGGCAATAACTGGAGTTTTAGAATATTTAATAACTTGATAAAATGAACTATCTGAAATGTGTGAAACATCAATAATAATTCCAAGTCTATTAAGCTCTTTTATTACCTCAATTCCAAAATCAGTCAATCCGTTGTCCTCACTTTCATCGCTTGACGAATCACAAATATCATTATCCTTTGTGTGGCAAAGTGTTAAGTAGCGAATTCCAAGTTTATAAAAATGTTTAATCTGTGAAATGTCTTTCCCAATTGGATAGCCATTTTCCATTCCAATTAAAATTGGATGTCGGTTGGAATTGTATATTCTTAAAATGTCATTGCTCGAAAATGCTAATTCTGCAATAGATGGAAAGGAATTAATGCGCGATTTAATTGTTTCTAAAATTTTGTTAGCTTTTTCGTTTGCATTTTTATTTCCAACGCTATCACGTTTGCCTTGTGCTGTCCACACAATAAAAAAGGCTGCATCTAACCCGCCTTTATTCATCCTTGGAAAATCTGTTTTACTTTTACTTCCTATTAATGAATTATCCACTTCAAGACTATAAGTAGAATCACGAGTAAGTTTAATGGGAATATCAATATGAGTATCAATTGTTAAAAAATTGGAATGAATTTCATCGACAGTTTTATGTTTGCAAGAAGCGAACAGAATTACAATAGACAAAGTAATAAGAAAAATTTTCATAATTGCTCTTTCTTAAATAATAAATATTTTTTAAAATTTCTTTCAGAAAATAGTGAAATAATTATTTTAATTTTCGATAATTTAATGAAGCAATAAATTAGATATTAATTTGGTTAAAATGGAGAATTTAAATGGAGAATGAAAAAGATTCATTAATACTATCTGGTGAAGAAACTTTTAATGTTTTACTAAATATTAAAGACCTGCCTTCAATTCCCAAAATAATGTTAGAAGTTCAAGCTCTTTTAAGGAGTGAATCGCACAATACTGTGAAATTAGCAAGTATTGTTGGAAAAGATCATGGACTTACAACCAAAATTTTAATGGTTGCAAATTCTCCTTTATATGGTTTACAACGCAAGGTTTCATCGTTAGAATTTGCAATTATGCTGCTCGGTGTGAACGAAGTTTCAAATATAGTTACTGCTTTATCATTAGCAGAAACAATGAAGATGAATGATATTTACGGTCTAAATTTTATGTCATTTTGGAAACATTCTATGCTTGTTGGAACTGCAGCAAAAGATATTGCAAAAAGACTTGGATTTTTTGATTTATCTGGTGATGCTTTTGTTGGAGGAATGCTACATGACCTTGGAATTCAATTAACTGCAAGATATTTTAAAAACCAATTTGAAAAAATAATGGAATCTGTTGAAAAAGATGGATTAAATTTTAAAGCTGCTGAAGAAAAATATTTAGGATTAACACACCAAGAAATTGGAGGATTTATATCGAGAAGATGGAATCTTCCTCCTCATTTAATAAATTCGTTAATGTTTCACCATAATCCTTATGGTGCAATGGATTCACCAATTGTTCCATATATCGTTCATATTGCTGATTGTATGACTCAAAAATTCAAAATTGCAGATGTACATTGGGATGAGGGTTTAGAGTTTGACAAGTCAATTATAAATGTTCTAAAGTTTGAAAGCGAAGAAAAGTTTAATGAATTTGTTGATGATTATCAAAGCAGATTTGAAGAAACAGCAAATGCTATTAAATTTTAGTTTCTAATTAACTTCGTTTGGAAAATCGGGTACAATCAATTCCTGAAGTAGTTTTCACTTCAATTGATGGAAGTTTTTTGGATTTAAATCCCATTGCTTTACATCCATATGGGAAGTTTTTATGCCAAGTAATATAAAGATGTTTGCAATTACGACAATTTATTTCAGTTTTTTTCATCTTAAAATTTAGTTTAGAAGTATTAGATTATCTTTTGGTTTTAGTTAAATATAAATAGTTTCTATTATTTGTTTGTTAAAATATGTGAAAAAAACGACAATCAAAAACATTTTAAGCCACAATCCTTAATATAAATTTCATATTCATATTTGTTTTAATATAACCAATTCAAAAATATTTTAGATTTTTAAAAAAATGAATTTTTTGAATAAATGCTAAATGCAAAATTATTAAAATCATATCCCAAGTTTAATCTTGATTATAGGTCTTAAATAAAGTAATTTAACGCAATATAATTTTATTTTTTAGAATATTTAAATAGGAGAAGTGATGAAAAAAGCACTCAGTATTTTAGTTGTTTTAAGTATGGTTTTAGGGTTATCTGCTTTTCAATGTGCATCTACTGAATTAACAAGCGCCAAACTTTACATTCAGCAAAAAAATTATACAAAAGCAAAAGAAGCGCTTGAAAAGGAAATATCAAAAAATGCTGCAAGTGATGAGGGTTTATACTTACTTGGGTACCTAAATGGAGAACAAGGTGATTTGACTTCGATGATAAAAAACTTTGATAAATCACTTGCAATTTCCAAAAAATTTGAAAAAAATATTGATGATTACAAAAAATTTCAATGGCAAGATAGCTTTAACAAAGGTGTAAGCTTTTTTAACAGAGGTACAAAGGTTGAAGATAAAGATAGTGGAAAAGTGTTTTTTGAAAAATCAATCGAAAGTTTTAAAAATTGTACTATTGTTGAGCCAGATACTGTAAGTTCTTATCAAAATATGTTCTATTCAATGATAAATGCTGGCAGAAGTACATCTGAATTAGAAGTTCCATTATTAAAAATTATTGAGTTAAAAAGTTCTCCCGAAGCATATGTTGATTTAAGTAAGGTATATAATAATCAAGCTCTTGATTTGATGAACTCATTTTTAGATACAAAAAATGTTGCAGATAGTGTTAAGGCTATGGAAATTTATAATAAAGAAATTAAATTTTTGGAAGAAGCTCAAGACAAATATCCAGATGATCCAAAAATATTGGCTCAGCTTTCTAATGCCTATGTTGATGCAAACAAGATGGATGTTGCTATGAAACAATTTGAAAAAGGAATTCAAAAAGACCCAACTAACGAAGTTTATCGTTACAATTATGGAGTTCTTTTGTTGGGTGCAAATAATTTTGAAGAAGCCGCCAATCAATTTCAAAAGGCAATTGATCTTAAAGAAAATTATGCAAGTGCATATTATAATCTTGGTGTAACTTTTCTTAAATGGGGTGCTAAACTTCAGGAAAAAGCAATAGCAGAAGATTCAGGTGATATGACTTATAAAGAAAAATTTGCTGCTGCAGTTGCTCCTTTAGAAAGATATTTGCAGGACAACCAAAAAGATGCACAAATTTGGAGTTTTTTAGGAAAAGTTTATGCAAACTTAGGTCAAACAGATAAATCAAAGGAAGCTTTTGAAAAAGCTGATTTATATAGATAATTTTAATTGAAAATTATTTTATTTACCCACAATTTATTAAATTATAAATGAATTGTGGGTTTTTTTATAAATATGAGAAAAAATGATGAATAACAATAATACAAAGCAACAAATTAGTATTGAATTAGGTGAAAATGAAGCACAAGGAATTTATTCAAATCTTGCAATTATTACGCATTCACCTGCAGAATTTATAATTGATTTTACAAGAGTTGTGCCAGGAGTTCCAAAAGCAAAAGTTAAATCTCGAATTATTACAACACCCCAACATGCTAAAATGCTACTAAAAGCGCTGCAAGATAATATTGAAAAGTTTGAAGCACGTTTTGGTGAAATTAAAATTGAGGGACATGCTAATCCACAATTTGGTTTTACAAATGCAGATAGTGGTGAAAAAATTAATTAGATATATTGTGATTTGAATACATTTATTGATTGATATCACAGCATCATCTAATTAAATTTTATAACTTGCAATAGTTAAATATTTAATAACTAAGTATTATAGGTGTTATCATGAAAAATAAATTATTAAACTTTTTGGTAATTGTTTTTGTTTTTGCAGGTTTAAATATTTCGGCTCAACAAATTGCAATTAACATGAATGTATTTAAACCTCTGCCAGAGGTTTCATTTGCAGCTTTTTTAACAAATCCATTCTTAGAAAGTACTCCAAGAATTTTGCAAGTTTCTATTGTTCCACAAAATGTAAAAGTTATTGTTAGAGGTTCAATCCTTTGGAAAAAACTTAACGAAAATTCATTTGAGGAGTTGCTCAATTTTACTACTAAACCATTCCTCTCAAGAAATTTTTATAATGATGATTTCTCATCGTTTGATGGAATTGGTATTGATGACAATAATGTTTCGGATAATTTGTTGCAGGATAATTTAAAGAAGGGTAAACCAACCGGAACATATAGAATTATTATTGAAGTTTATGACTCTAACATGGTGTTCCAAAGCTCGGCTACTGAAGATTTGGAATTTACAAATCCTACCCAAACTCTAACAATAATTCAACCCGAAGCTAATGATGAACTTGATTTAGGTGGTATTTTATTGAGTTGGACTGGGGTTTCAGGAGTAACGGATTATTATGTAAGAGCAAATGTGCGTTTAAGCAAATTTGAATCTTTCGAAGAAGCTTTAAAAAGAGGAAATCCAATAATTAATGATAAAAACGTTGGACCAAATACTAGTGTAAATTTTAGAAATATTTTAGATAGAGAATTGATTGGTGGTGAAGAAATTATAGTTCAAGTAAAGGGTGCAATTGAAGGACCTGGTGGACAAGATTTTGTTTATTCTGAACTTATTAATTTTAATATAAAAGGTAACAAAGTAAGTAGTGATGATGGTGCTAAAAAATTTACATCAACAATTGAACTATTTTCTAATGAAATAAAAAAACAGCTAAATGAAAATCCTTCTGGTCAGGAGGAAAAAGATTTATCCGAAAGATTGCAAGATCTTTTAACAAAAATTGCAAATGGAGAAATAACTTTTGATGATTTAACTATTACAACGGATGGCGGAAGAGAGATAACATATCAAGAGTTTCAACAGATTTTGGACTATTTGAGAAATAATCCAGAGTTGTTTACAAATTTGCATTTTGAAGAAAAATAGATTGAGGTTCTAAAATGAAACTAAATAAAATTATTAATATTTTTTTGCTAACTGTAATTTCTATTTCTTTTGGGTTTGTAGTTAATAATAATGAAGATACCCCGATTGCACTTATTAAAAAAATTGTTAAAGATGTAACATATAAATCAATAGATGCTTCCGATTGGGCAGTAGCAAAAACTGGAGCGCCACTTAAAAGTGGTGAGCAAATAAAGACTGGTTCAAAATCATTGGCATTAGTGCTTTTTAGTGATGGAACTGGACTTTTGCGCGTTCGTGAAAATTCCACTATGTATATTTATGGCAAAAAAATTGATAAAACAATTAACAAAAATACTTTTATTGAAAAAGGATTAATTGGGTTTGACGTTAACAAACAAGATATAGAAGAATTTAAATTTACAACACCAACAGCGGTTGCTGCTATTAGAGGAACTGCAGGTTATATAGAAGTTGGTAAAGATAGTTCAACAACAGTAGTTTGTAATCACGGAAAAATTGAAGTTGAGTCTTTAATTGGAAACAAAGCCAAAACAACGGTTGAAGGTGGTAATGCTATTAATATTAACTCAAAAGGAAAAATAGTTAAAGGTGCTATTTCTGCTATTGAAAAAGCTAAATTTAATAAATCCACAAAATCAGAAGTGAAAAAAATTAAAATTGAAACTGAGGAGGGAATTATTGAGTTAGAGTTTTATCCAGAAGAAAATTAATTAATATTTGGGTTTATATTTATAAGGTGAAAAATATGCTATTAATAAAAAAAACATTTTTAGTATTTGCAATTTTAATATTAACTACATTTTCATCATTTGCACAAATGAGCAATTCTATATCTTCAGTTGACTTTGGAGAAATTAAGGATGGAAATAGTGTAAAAGTAACAGCGTCATTAATAAATTCGCCTTTAATATCACGTGTTCAAATTGTTTATAAATCATTTCAAGAAACCGATTTCCGAATTAGAGAAATGGAAATACAAGGCAATATTGCTCAATACCAAATTCCACCCGAAGATGTTTCTGCTCCAACGGTTTCATATTATTTAGTAATTGAGCTGAAAAATGGTTTAAGAGAAACTTATCCATTAGGTGTTCCAGAATCTGCACAACCAATAGAATTAACTGTTTCTGCCAAAAGTGAAAAAGATAACGAAATTTTAATCCTGAGCCCAACTGCGAACGAAACTGTAAAATTAAATGATTTATTTATTTCTATTTCATTTATTAAGGCTTCTGATGAAGTTGATATCTCAAAAACAAAAATAATTTTTAATGGTGTTGATGTAACGAAAAACACAATATTTTCTGGTGAATTGTTGTTGTATTATCCTCAAAATTTTGAAAAATCGTTTAATAGCGGAAATCAATTATTGGAAATAAAAGTTTTTAATAAAGTTGGTGAGCTTTACCACACTATGCAAAGGGAATTTATTGCTACTGATTTAGTTACTTCAAAAGATTTAGGAAGAGGTTTAAGATATAACGGTAATGTCGCGGGAGAGATAAGGAATGAAGCTTTTTCGGGGACTAATACTTTATATAAAAATTTTGGTCTTACTTTAAATGCTGGAATTGGTGATTGGAAATTTAAAGGATATGGTTATTTAACTTCTGAAGAAAATGAGAATGTACAACCCCAAAACAGATTTTCTGTTTCAATCTCAAATGATTGGCTTGATTTAAGAGCTGGAGATAGCTATCCACGTTATAATAATTTATTGCTTAATGGTAAAAGAGTTAGGGGCGTTGATGGAAAACTTGATTATGGAATTTTTCATTTGCAGGGAACTTATGGTGAAGTTAGAAGGGAAATTGAAGGAAGTTTAATTCAAACATATTCAGAAGATTCAGCACCCTTGCAATCGAATGTAGTACGAATTGATTCAACAAAATATGGTGCCCCTTTTGGTATGATTGATTTTGGAAATAATTCGAGAAAATTGTTATCTGCCAGACTTGGATTAGGTTCACGAAATGGTTTTGAGTTTGGAGTTTCATTTTTGCATTCAAAAGATGATGTTAAATCGGTTGAATTTGGAAGTAAACCAGAAGAAAACCTTGTTGCCAGTTCTGACCTTCGGCTTGCTATTGATAATCAAAGGATTGTCCTTAAAGGAGTTGGTGCAATTTCTGTCTTTAATTCGGATATAACTTCTGGAACTTATAGTGATTCACAAATCGATTCTATTTTTAGTGCAAGTGACGAACTTGGAAATGATGTTGAAAATTTTAAAAATATTAAAAACAAAATATCGGAATTCTTTACAGTAAATCAATTAATTGAACCAATTAATTTTACTGAACTTTCATCACTTGCCGCCGAAGGTTCGTTGGAATTGAATTATTTTAATAATAATCTTAAAAGTTCATACATATACAGAGGAAATCAGTTTACTTCTTTTGGACAAGAATATACTAGAACCGATATTGCTGGCATAAATATTTCTGATAGATTTAGAACGTTTGATAATCAGTTGTTTCTTACTTTGGGTTACGAAAATTTAAGTGATAATCTTCAAGCTATAAAAAAATCAACAACAAATTTCCAAACCTTGCGTGTTTCAATTGCATTATTTATGCGTCAAAATATTCCGAACATTACTCTTAGTTATATCCAAAATAAAAACAGCAATGATATTAACCCAAATGATTCACTAAATGGTATTTTGTTTCTTAGTGATAAAACTGATCGAATTTCGTTAAATATGGGATATGATTTTAATTTTAAAATAAGACACAGCTCATCATTAAGCTTTGCTACTTCTAACAGAAACGATGAGAGTGTATTTAATAATGACGCCCAATATTTTTCTACATCATTTAATTTAAATAGTTTTTGGACTAAATCACTTGTTAGCAATTTTAATTTAATTTATTACAATAGCGAAATAGATACTGTTAAATATAAATATTTGACAATTAGTGCTGGTGGTAGATACAAAATGTTGAATGAAAACTTAGAATTAACATTTAATTATAGTCCAAGTTTTGGTGATTTTAATAGACACGCAATAGATTTTACTGCTGCTTACCAAATTATCCAAAATTTATGGATAAGAGCACAAATGAGATATTACAAAATTCCAGATAGCAGTACAAGTACTATCTCGGGAGTTACGATGCGATATAATTTTTAGTTGATGAAAAAGTTTAATAAAATAATTAAAAAGATTTTACCTAATGTTATAATTCCCATTATAACAGCCTTAATCATTATTTTTATTACCCAAAATATTTTTTTCTCAATCAAACCTTTACAGGAAGTGGAGCTAAAATATCTCGATATTCGATTTTCTAATAAACCCATTGTGGATATTAAAGATTCGGCGGATGTAATTATCCTTGGCATTTCGCAAGCAGATTATGACCAAATACCTGAGCCATATAATTCTTGGCCTTGGCCTCGTTCTTATTTTGCAAAAGTAGTTACAAACCTAAAAAATGCTGGTGTTAAAGCAGTAGGAATTGATATTTTAATGTCTAACGATGATAAATATTCAGCTCAAAATGATAATCTTTTCGAACAAGCAATACTTAACTCCAGAAATGTTGTAGTAGCTGGCGAACTTGATGTTGAAGCAGAAATGCAGTTGGCAAAAGGATATTTTACAATTAAAAATAATTCATATAATTTTAGAAATAAATTTTATTCGGTGGATAGTTCCGTTGGAATTGTTCAAATTGGCAGTGATGGAGATGGAATTTACCGTCGTTATGAACCTTTAGTTATATCAAGTGCAACTGAATCTATTTTACCAACATTTGGTTTTGCATTATTAAATAAATATTATGGTTTAAAAGCAAATAAACTGGTTAACCTTTCCAATTCGTATTTTGAACTTGCAGGTAAAAAAATTCCACTATATGATAAATCGTCAATGCTCATAAACTTTTATGGGCCAAATGGCACTTTTGAATATTTTAGATTTTCGGATGTCTTGGATGATAAATATTTCAAAACCAAAGATGAACTATATTATGAAACCGATATAAATATTTGGGATGACGAATTTTCTGGTTTGTTACAATCAGGTAAGTTTAAAAATAAAATTGTTTTAATTGGGTCAACACTAGCAGAAGATAAAGATTTTCATCCAATTTCGTTTAGCCAAGGGAAAAGAGTAGGCGACAATCAAATGTGGGGAGTTGAAATTCATGCCAATGCCATACAAAATGTTATTTGGAATGATTTTTTAATTAAACAACCTGTTGATATAGAAATAATTTCTATTTTTTGTCTATCCTTTTTATCGTGCTTTGTGTTTTTATTTATTAAACAAAACAAAAAGTTAAATGTAATTTTTGCTGAAATTATTAATCTTTCTTTACTTGCAATTTCATTTGTTGGATTTTACTATTTAGGTATTTATTTATTTGTCGAACACAAATATATTATTTCATTTATTAGTCCAGTTACAACCATTATTTTAGGATATTTTTTAACTACTGGATATCACGTTATTAGTGTTAGAAAGCATAATTTAATGATAAAAGGAATGTTTGGGCAATATGTAAATAAATCATTAGTAAACGAGTTAATAAATAATCCAGAAAAACTTTCATTAGGTGGAATTAAAAAGAATATTACAATTATGTTTAGCGATATTGAAGGATTTACTTCAATATCCGAAAAAATGCAACCAGAAGAATTAGTTGAGTTTATTAATAGCTACCTTTCCACCATGACATCAATTGTACTTGACAACCAGGGAACACTTGATAAATATTTGGGTGATTCTTTAATGGCATTTTGGGGTGCTCCACTTGATGTTGAAAATAAAGAATTAAATGCGTGTGTTACTGCAATTTTAATGCATAAGAAAATGGACAAAATAAAAAATAGTTTTGGAACAAACTCCCAAGTAAATGTGAAAACCCGAATTGGGATTAATTCAGACGATGTGGTTGTTGGCAATATTGGTGGAGAAGAACGTTTCGATTATACTGTTATGGGGGATGGAGTTAATCTAGCTTCAAGGTTAGAAGGGGCAAACAAAATATATGGAACTTCGATAATGATTAGTGAGGCAGTTTACAAAAAAGTTCAAAAAGAAGTAATTACAAGAATAATTGATAAAATTGTTGTAAAAGGCAAAACTGAACCAATTGAAGTTTATGAACTTTTGGGATTAAAACAAGATAAACAAGCAGTTGAAAAATTTAATTTATTCCAAGATTATATAGATGGATATAACCATTTTATCAATAGAAATTTTGACCAAGCAAAAGAATATTTCCAAAAATCATTAATTTTAAATCCACATGATAAACTTTCACAAATATATCTGGAAAGAGCTGAAAACTATATTCTATATCCACCAGAAAAAAACTGGATACCTATTTCTCATTTATCAAGCAAGTAAATTTATAATATAATTTAAAGCTACTTTTATGAAAAATTATGTTTTCTTGAATAGAAATTGCTATATTTATGTCATAATTTCAATTAGTATTAATTGAAATGATTGTTTTTTATTTAATTTAAAAGATTATTAATGAATTATTTTTAATAAAATTGGATTGATATGAAAAGGGTTGTTCTATTTTTTCTTCTTTTAACTAACCAGGTTTTTTCTACTTCTAATATTAAATTTAATAATACTATCCCTTTAAATAGCGGTGCTGTTAATTTTAAAGACTTAGTTGATTTTTCGATTGATAACGAAGGAAGTTTATACTTCCTGGATGCTGACTTAGCTAAAATAGTTTGTTTTGATAAAGATGGAAATCTTCTAGATAAAAAGGGACAATTAAAACCAAATTACATAAAAAAACCAACCTCAATTGAAATTTCAAAAGATAATGTGATATTTATTTTGGATAGAAGCGAAAAAAAAGTTTTTGCTTTTGATTCAGATGGAAATTTTATCAAATTTTTTGGCAATTCAAGTGGAAATTTTGGAAGTTTTGATTCTCCAGTTGATATGGCTATTGACTTTAATTCAAACATTTATGTTGTTGATGAGGGTAACGAGCAATTACTAAAATTTAATTCGGATGGACTTTTTAGAGGTGGCATAAAAACAAAAAATCCGATTGCTGTGGATGTTGATGCAAAAGGCAAAATTCATATGTTAATTAAAACAGAATATGGATATGCCATTGAAGTTTATAAGCAAAATTTTGAAAAAGAAAAAAATATTAATTTAACTCAAATGATAGAGCCAAATCATATATCAATTAATTCATTTAATGAATATTATGTTATTGATGTTGAAAAAGGAAACGCTGCTTATATTGATAGCACTGGTAAGGCATTAAGTAATCCAATTGGTGTTAAAAGTTCAAATAGAGGGCGTCAACAGTTTAGTAAGCCTACTCGTATTTTATCAAGAAAAATTAGTTTAACTGATGATTTAATTTATATAATGGATAACGATTTTAGTGAAATTCAGGGTTTTACCGTCTCAAGTGATAAACCCAGAAACGAAGTCAAACCAATTCTTCCAAAATATGATTTGAGAGTTGTTAAAGATATTAAGCGAAATCCATCAATTGATATAGCTTTTGATAAAAACCAAGAATTTGCAATCACAACAGCTGGCACAATAATATGTACAGAAAATGACTCTCTTAAATATTCAATTACTGCACAAAGTGTTGCTCAATATGGTATTAAGATTTCAGAACCAGTTGCATTAACTGTTTATAAAGATAAATTATATGTTTTAGATAAAGATGAAAATAAAATTTTAGTTTTTAAATCATCCGATGGGAGCTATTTATTTGCATTTGGCGAATCAGGAAATTCTGCGGGTAAATTTGACTCACCAAACGACATAACAGCAGATCCTGAGGGAAATATTTATATTGCCGATCAAGAAAATGGTAGAATTAATATTTATACAAATGATGGTATTTTTAGAAATCAGTTTAAAATACCCATTACTTTGCCTTACAAGCTTTCTTATAGTGATAACAGACTTTACATTTTAGGTGAAAATGGTCAACAAATTTTTGTCTTTAATTCAGTTGATAATAAAATATCAGCATTTCCAGTTAATAAAATTATTTCTGAGCCTAAAATATCCTCAATTATTTCTTTACCTGGTGGAATTGTTTTTTTCTACAATGAAGGAAATGGAACAGCATATTTATGTAAGGACGAAAAATTGTATGCACAATTCTTATCAAATGGAAATAGTGCAGAAACAATCAGCGATGTTAATGCGGTTGAGTTTAATCACATAAAAAATTATTTAATTTTCTTTAATAATAAAACTCAACAACAATTAACAATCAAATTTTCAATGGCACCCGAAATTCCACTAAATACAAAATTTATTGTAAATGATTTAGGTGAGGGTGTGCTAACTTGGGAAAATAAAGATATTAATGCTGCTACATATATTATATCTCGTAAAAAGCCGAAAAACGAAAAATTTACTATGTTAGCCGAAGTTGATACAAATTATTATAAAATTAATTATCGAAATTCTGATACAATTTTTGCTTATGCAATTCAATCTGTTTCAGCAGATAGTTTTAAAAGTGACCTTTCACAAAGTGTTTTGGATGAGTATTCGTTCTATCTTAAATTAAAAGGAAAAAATCCTCAGTTGAGTATTGAAAAGCTTCTTTCGGTAAAATCGTTAAATGAAAAGGCAATTATTAACGAGATTATGAATATTTATATAACTCAAATGAGAAAAGCTAACACTGAAAACAATTTTGATTTGGTGCTTAAATATTATGATGAAATGAAAAAAATTTCTCCTTTAGACCCAAATATTTATATTGATGAAAGTAATGTGTATAAAGTTTTATTGAGGTTTAATGAAGGTGCGCAAAAATTAGAAGAATGTGTAAAAATAATTCCAGATAACTTAAAGATTTGGTCGCAGCTTATTAGATTAAAGCTTTTAGCAAAAGACTATGCCGGTGCAGAAGTTTCATGTAATTTTGCACTTAAAAAATTTCCTGATGATGAAAAATTGTTGGTAAACTTAGCTGAAAGCTATGCAAAACAAAACAAAAATATAGATGCAAGCAATATTTATAAAAATCTTGCTTTTAAATATGGACTTGAGGATTATTATATAAAAGCTGGAAATTCGCTAGTTGAAAGTAATCTTATTCAAGATGCAATTAATTTTTATCAACTAGCAGAAAACAATGGAATTGAAGGCGCAAAGCTTTATGCTGCTAGGGGTAAAGCATTAATTGAAAAAGGAGACTTTGCAAATGGTGAATTTCAAATTGAAAAATCCCTTAAACTTGATTCTACTAATGCAGAAAGTTATTATTATCTCGCTTTAGCTAATTCAAAAAAGAGAAATATGAGAGCAGCAATTGCGGCTTATGAAAAATCAGTTAGTTTGGATAATACAAATTATAAGGTTCTTCTCGATTATGGAATTGATTTAGTTAAAATTAGCAAATATGATGATGCAATTGCAAAATTTGAGCGGGCTTTGGAGGTTAATCCCGGTAGTGGTGAAGCTGCCTTTAATCTTGGGAGAATTTATGCACGGAAAAAGAATTTAGATTTAGCTGTTAAACATTTATCCACAGCTAATAAACTTTTCCCGGAAAACAAAGAAATTGACTCAGAATTGAGGAATGCACTTTTAGCACGTGAAAAATATAATGCAAGCCGTCCACCAATTGAAATTACTATTATTGATTTTGACGATATTTTCCCATCTTTTTTTAATTATTATAACTCGCAGCCAATTGGTGCTGTTACAATTTTTAATACAAAAAATGTAGTATTTGATGATATAAAAATTGAAATTAATATCCCAAGTTTAATAACTGAACCTGTGCAAATTGTGGTTCCCATAATTTATCCAAATGAAGTAAGTGAAAATTTAGTTTATGTGCAATTAGATAATTCAATTATTAATAATTCCATAACCGAGGATAAAACGTATGAGATTATCGTAAAAGCTTCATACTTAAAAGAAAATAAAAGTGAAACAATAGAACGCAAATCGTCTCTAAAAGTTTATCAATTAAATTCAATTTCTTGGGATGATAAAAAACATCTTGCAAGTTTTATTAATGCGCGTGATGAAAATTTAAGGAACTTTGTAACTTCTGAAATAATTGCAAAAACTAGCTTTAGTGATAATCGTTTTAGTGGAATTCCAAAACCAATTATGCAAACTGCACAAGTTTGGGAATATTTACGCCAAATGAATCTTAATTATGTTCAAGACCCAAATAGAGCTTATGAGGTGGTTTCAAAGTCAAAAGAAATAGATTATGTTCAATTTCCTCATCAGACTTTAGTTAAAAAGAGTGGTGATTGTGATGATTTAGTTACTTTGCTTTCAAATGCTTTGGAAGTTTTAGGAATAGAAACTGCATATATCGATGTTCCTGGACATGTATTTTTAGCATTCAATACAGGACTTGTTCCAAATGAACTTGAGCAAAATGGGCTTTCTGAAGAGCAAGTTATTGTAAAATATAATAAAGTATGGTTTCCACTTGAAACTACTGTTATCAATAAAAATTCATTTGTTGAAAGTTGGAAATATGCTTCTGATAGATATGCAAAAGAAAAAGACGCTAATAACTCTATTGAAATAGTTGAAATTCAAAATGCAGCTATAACGTATCCACCAATTTTATTTCCATCTTCAACACCTATTGTAAGTAATGTAACTGCTGAAATAGTTAAAGCTGAATTGGAAAAAGATCTTAAAAGCTTTAAACAAACAAGCGATCAGACTTATGAAGAGGAATTGTTGAAAGTTTTGAATGTTTACCCAACAAACATTTTTACATTTAACAAACTTGGTATTTATTATGCAAGAAAAGGGAATTATGAAAGTGCAGAAATTTACTTTACGCGAACATTGATGTATGATACGGAAAATGTAGTTGCTTTAACAAATTTAGGTAACATTCTTTTTGTTGAAGGTAATTATGATGCCGCCGAAAGAAGGTACACAAAAGCATTAAAAAGTGATCAGCAAAATGTTGGAATTTTGGCAAACTTAGTAAGATGTAACTTTAAGCAAAAAAAAACGACAAGTGCTGTTGAGTATTATAAAAAAATTGAACAAATAGACCCTGAATATGCTAAGAATATTAAAGGAATTAAAAGGAAGTAAGGAGGATACAATGAAAATTAAATTATTATTTTTCTCCATAATTATCAATTGTGCAATTTTTGGACAAACAAAAGTTGGGCAAATTAGTTTTTTACTTGGAACAGTTGAATACAGTATTGAAACTAAAGCTGAATGGAAACCATTGGATGTTGGAATGAATATTTTTTCAAATTGGGTTATTCGTGGAGCTGATGATGCAGAACTTGAAATAACTTGGGATAATGGAGTTATTAGTGAAGTAAGTGATTTAAACTCAGTAAAAGTTACAGATTTAATGAAAAAGGCTAATTTGGAAACGGATTGGCTTGATAGAATGAAAAATAAAATTGATGTAATGTTTGCAGAAAACGAAGCTTCAAAAGTTCAAGGTGTTGCTGGAATTAGACGCTCTGAAGTTACTATTGAAAAAAAAGATTCTATTTATTGGGCAGAACCTCAGTCTACTGATTTTAATGATGGATACGCTGCTTTTCAAAATGCTGATTATGAAAAAGCTACAACAATTTTTGAACAAGTTGTATCACAAGACCCACTGACTAAAAAAGGTGAAATAGCCAGAAGTTGTTTAGTTGCTATTTATACAAAAACAAATAACAAAGCAAAAGCAGATGAGCATTTGGGCATTTTTCTAAGAGATTTTCCCAATAGTGATTTGTTAAATGTAATGAAAGAGACTAAATAAATTTCTTTTAATATTATTTAAAAAAGAAGCTAAAATATGAAAGGAAAATACTTTTTAGTATATGGATTAATTATTACTTATGCGGTAGTTTCAATTTTATTCCTTCAATTAGCACCAGTAAATGGTTCAATAAATAAAATAAATAAATTTATATATGATTTAAAATTTAACATTAGCATTGCAGGAAGAGAAAAAAAGAAAATTAATGATGTTGTGATAATTGACCTAGATGAAAAAAGTATTCAAAAATTAGGAAGATATTCAAGCTGGCCAATTGCATTCTATGGTGAAATTGTAAATTATATTTCAGAAGGTGGAGCTAAGGCAATTGCTTTTGATATGTTTTTTACTGAGGCAGATAGTTTAAGTTCCGATATTGTTTCTTATTATACAAATGATGTTTCAAAAAAGTTAAATCTGGATAAAGAAGATATATATTCAGTTATTAAATCACTAAATACAGAAAAAATATTTGCAGATGCCCTGCAAAACTCCAACATTACTACACTTGGTGCTTTTGATAACTACTTTAGAGATGATTTAAAGCAAATTGAACTTCCCCAAAATATGCTTCAAATTCCAATCGAAAATTTCTCCTATTTACCCAAAATGAAGCAAATTACTAATCCAAATCTACCAATTAAAACACTTAGTGATAAAGCTCATAGAATTGGATTTGCACACATTTCTCCCGATGATGATGGAACAACAAGGCATTATGAGCCAATGTTTATATACGATTCTTTGTTAGTTGCAAATTTTAGCTTTCAATTAGTTCTTGATGCCTTGGAAATTGATTCAATTTCGTTTACCCAAAGTTATTGCAAACTTTATTCCAAAAATGGTGAAAAAATTGATATTCCAATTGATGAAGAGGGAAGAACCTATTTAAATTTTTATAGTGGCAAAAAGGCTTTTAGATACATCTCCTTTTCTGATATAATTCAAAAAAGAATTCCACAAAAATATTTTAAGGATAAAATTGTATTTGTCGGCTCTTCTGCAATTGGCTTACACGATTTAAAAACAATTCCTATTGACCTGAATTATCCTGGTGTTGAGCTTCATGCAACTTTTGTGAACAACGCTCTAAATAATGAATTTATTCACTTGGTTGATAAAAAACTGCAAATTATTCTGCTTATTATTTTAATAGTTATTTCATTTTACCTTTTTAGTCGCTTTAACATTACATGGACTGTAATTTCATTTCCACTTGTTTTATTGGGTGCATTTTTATTTGACTATTTTCTTTTTACCACCCACAGCTTACTAATTAATTTTGGATTAGTAATCTATTTTTCAACCACTTCATTTATTGCAATTGTTTTATATAGATATAAAACTGAGTTACAAGAGAAGATGAAGGTTAAAAAGACATTTGGGCATTATCTTCCTTCATCAATTATGAATGAAATGTTAAACAATCCCGAAAAATTAAGACTAGGTGGCGAATATAAAAATGTGACAGCTCTTTTTACTGATATTAAAGGGTTTACGAGCATTTCTGAAAATGTAGAACCCAGCGAGCTTACTAAATTTTTGAAAGAATATATGACTGAGTTAACATCTTCTGTTTTTAATAATGAAGGAATGCTTGATAAATATATTGGTGATGCAATAGTTGCACTTTTTGGTGTTCCATTAGGATTAGAAAACCATGCTCAAAAAGCTTGTATTGCAGCAATTGAAATGAGAAAACTGTCGCACAAAATATCCGCTAAATTTTCAAATATTGAACAATTCAAAGATTTGGTTACAAGAATTGGAATAAATACTGGTGATATGATTACTGGGAATATGGGCTCTGAGCAGTTATTTGACTATACTGGTATAGGAGACAATATGAACCTTGCTGCCAGACTTGAAGCTCTTAATAAATATTATAATTCAGAAATATTAATTTCGGAAGCTACTAAGAATGAACTTAGTGATGAATTTATTTATCGTGAAATAGATAATGTGGCCGTTAAAGGGAAGGAAAAGGGCGTAAGAATTTTTGAGTTAGTTGATTTGGTTTCCAATTTAGAAGAAAATGAGTTTGCTAATATTAAAATTCAATTTAATCAGTTTAGTATTATTTTACAGAATTACTATTCTGGTAATTGGAAATTGGCAAATGAAAATCTTGGAAATTACTTAGAAATTTATAGTTCAGATTTAGTGGCAATTTCTTTAAAGCAAAAGATTGAGAGTTTTAATTTAATTCCACCAGAAAATTGGAGTGGTGTTTTTAAGATGGAAAGTAAATAAATAATGTCCTGGTTTAACGATAAATGGACATTTAGATTAATTTAATTCTACAGACACATTCGAGAATTAAATTTACAATTATGGCTATATGTTGCTCTATAACCGTAAAACGACCAGCTAATCATGGTTGAAATTGCAAAAAGCAAAACGCCAATTGTAATAATTTTATCACCATAATTGAAAAGCCAACTCTTCAAGAATATGTGAGGCTTGCCAATAAACTAAAAAAAATAATTACAAAAACATGATTGACACAAAAAAATTATATCCATATTTTGCCATACACAAAAAAACGGTAACTTAAATTTATTGAGGCAATTTGAAAGTAGGCAATTCAAATATAAATAATTTCCAAAAGCAAAATTTCACTTGACAAGAAAAACGAACAGTATATTTTTCGACTATCGACTATCGACTATCGACTATCGACTATCGACTATCGACTATCGACTATCGACTACCGACTAATCCACTTATTTACGATAACCCAAAACAAACAATAATTAACCATTCAAAACTTATCTGAGGGAGAAAATGAAGTTTAACAATTCAATTATTTCAATTTTTAATTCAAAACAAACAATTCAATATTTGGCTTTACTTTTGATCCTTTTTCTTAGCCTTAACCTCAATCTTGCTTGCGAAAAAGGAACTGAATCAGAGCAGCTTAAACCCGGCTGTTACTATTCATTAAAAGTGTACCACCAATATTCATCAAAAGTGTACCAGTAAAAAAATAGAAAGAGAATCATGATTTATGAAATGGAGCGGAGCGAAATGGAATAAATCATGATTCTCTATCGAAAAATTATTAACCGTTTCAGTTAAATTGCTATTAACAAATAACAATTTAGGTCGAAACACACTGCATGGTATAGAGATGAAATTTACAGTAACGACTTTATTAGAAAAAGGATATAGTCAAAGACAAATATCCAAAGAACTTAATATAAGTCGTAGAACAGTTAAAAAACATTTTAATGAAATTAGAAGTGGTTCAATAAACCTGGATAATGCAATAGGATTAAAATAAACAATTTTAGAAAAAGAACAATCAATATAGAAGCGAACTTGCCCCGACTTACTCGGTCTTAGCGTTTGTACCCAAAAGGTTAAGTGAACAATAG